>OCVP010000982.1_pt1 | contig 12501 bp, 11 predicted proteins | sample 1539171 | NCBI WGS metagenome assembly OCVP01 (sample SAMEA51879418, study PRJEB22527) | metagenome
AGTGCCACTAATCTTCTTGCAGAATATTACAGGATTCATGGTTGGCCGTGACGCTGAGTCAGGTGGTATTGCAAAGGATGGTGCTAAACTCGTCACTGCTGTATCTTGTGTCCCTGTTCCTAAATTTACGGTAATTATCGGTGGCTCTCATGGGGCCGGGAATTATGGAATGTGTGGCCGAGCATACGACCCACGGTTCCTATTCATGTGGCCTAACGCAAGAATTTCTGTTATGGGCGGGCCACAAGCCGCTGATGTTCTTGCTACCGTCAAACAAGATCAACGAGCCCGAGAAGGATTGTCTCCGATGTCGGGCGAAGAATTGGAGGAGTTCCGTCGACCAATTCTAGAGAAATATGAGACTGAAGGCTCGCCTTACTACTCAACCGCCCGGCTTTGGGACGATGGTGTAATCGACCCACGTGACACTAGGGATGTCTTAGGGCTAGCAATATCGGCGAGCCTTAACGCCCCATTCCCAGACAACGGATATGGCGTATTCAGGATGTGAAATTATGCAAGGCACGAAAATGAGTGACGCAAAACCCCTAGCCGAACTTTCTAGCCTCGAGATAGATGGTGCCATTGCAATGCTCACACTACGTCGCTCAGACGTGTTTAACGCCCTAAACGTACAATTGATTTCAGAAATGGTCGAAGCGCTAAGTTGGACAGCGCAGAGATCCGTTGGAGCGACTCAATCTCTGCACGATTCTGAAGGCGCTGAATATCTGCGCGTAATTGTTCTTCGTGGAGATGGAAAGCACTTCTGCGCCGGCGCGGATATCAATATGATGCGAGATGCCGGCGCGGCAACACCAGAAGAAAATAGAGCAGATTCAGAAAGGCTTGATCGCCTATTCTATTCACTATGGTCTCATCCTTGCTTTACCGTTGGTGCGGTGCAGGGTGTAGCCCTTGGAGGAGGGGCAGGACTCGTAGCCTGCGTCGACCATGCAATTGGTGAACCACGCACAAGAATCGCTCTTTCCGAAGCCAAACTAGGTATTCTTCCAGCAGTAATTGGACCCTATGTGTATCGTAAGTTAGGCAGTGCCGAATTCCGTAGACTTTCGATGCTGGCTAGTAGAGTTGGCTCGGAAGAGGGCCTACGAATTGGTTGGCTAAACCAAGTAGTTGATTCACCTCTAGACTTCGATGAGGCTATCGGACGAGTAGTTGCAGATGTGATGACTACCGGTCCAATGGCGGTCGCTGAATCTAAGAAGCTGGCCATGACCTTCGATACTTGGAATGCAGGAGATGATGAGTTACGACTTTGGACACTTGACAAGACAAGCCAAATGCGCGGTTCTAGGGAAGGTCAAGAAGGCCTCTCCTCCTTCCTTGAGAGAAGAAAGCCGGATTGGGTACCAGAAGAGTGAGTTGGCATAATGATTCCAGATTGGATGACCTCGGCTCCTCGCCCATTCGACACGGTCTTGGTTGCCAATCGAGGGGAGATAGCAGTCAGGGTTTTACGGGCTGCCAAAGAATCCGGACTTCGTGGAGTTGCAGTTTATTCCGACCCTGATGCAGGCTCTCTACACGTCGAAAATGTAGATCAGGCTGTGCATCTTCCAGGTACTACTCTAGCGGATACTTACCTCAATGGAGATGCCATTATCGAGGCCGCCCGCTCCACGGGTGCTCAAGCGATTCATCCAGGTTTTGGATTCCTTTCTGAGCGGGCCGATTTTGCAAATGCGGTCAAGGCTGCAGGTCTAATTTGGATTGGACCACCTGCCGATGCAATCGATACAATGGGTGACAAGATTTCTGCTCGCCGCTGTATGATAGAATCAGGAGTTCCGGTAATCCCTGGTGAAGAAATTTCCATTGGAGGTGATTCTGATCATCTAGGCGTTCTAGCGTCTGCAGCGGCACGCGTCGGTTATCCTCTCTTACTGAAAGCAAGCGCAGGTGGCGGAGGTAAGGGAATGCGTGCCGTGCACGAACCGAAGATGCTGCGAACAGAATACGAAGCTGCGGCTAGAGAAGCGACCGCAGCATTCGGCGACGGCACCGTATATGTCGAGAGACTTCTGAAAGGTGCCCGTCACGTCGAAATACAAGTCCTAGCAGATAGTCAAGGGAATTGTATTCACTTGAACGAAAGGGATTGTTCACTACAACGCCGACATCAGAAAGTCATCGAAGAGGCACCGAGTCCAGCAGTTACTCCGATAATTAGAGAAGCGATGGGTGAAGCGGCTGTTCAGGCGGCAAAGGCGGTTGATTACGAAGGAGCAGGAACAGTAGAGTTCCTACTTTCTGACCGAGGAGAATTCTTCTTCTTAGAAATGAATACCCGTCTACAAGTAGAGCATCCGGTGACCGAGATGATTACTGGAATAGATATCGTACAGAAGCAATTTGAAGTTGCAGCAGGATTACCACTTGGATTGTCTCAATCCGATATAGGAATCACTGGTCATTCTATGGAAGCCCGAATCTATGCAGAAGATCCCAGCAAAGGATTCCTGCCAGCAATTGGTGAACTAGCGATGTGGCGTGCACCAGCAGGCCCTGGAATTAGGGTCGACACTGGAGTTCGAGAAGGAGATGCTGTGACCGTCGACTTCGATCCGATGTTAGCCAAATTAATCGTTCACGCCCCAACAAGAACTGCAGCTGCAAGACGCTTAGATAATGCACTCTCCGACCTAAGGGCTCTTGGGGTAGTAACAAACATTGGATTCCTTCGTCAAATGACTACCCATCCGGATTTTATTTCTGGTGGAATTACTACTGATTATTTGGATTCAAGAGATATTTCTGATTTCGCTGAGCCAGACCCAGATCCTGCTACGCTTGTAGCAATTGCCGCAGCAGCAAGTCGATTCGGACTTGACCGTGCAGGCTCAGGGTCATCTGAATCGTTTGTCGATGAACATACAGGGCACACCGGAGACCCATTCAGGACCTTGACGAGGTCATTTCCCTGAGGTGAAAAAAGATGGAGTGGAGTATTGGAGAATCGGGTGTTCGTTACACCGCCAAATTGTCCGATTCAGAGGGCACACTAAGTCTCGCGGGACTGACTCGGGATGGACACGAAGCACCACATTCTGAAATTGGCATTACCCGAGATTCGCAAGGCGCTAGGCTGCTTGTCGAAATAGACGGTTCCGCGCATATCGCGCACGTAGCAAAGGTTGGTGATGATTGGTGGATTCACATCAATGGGCGAATCCATGTAGTTCATGGTCACGAACCAGGAAGCGCTGATTCTACCGCAGGCGAAGGTGGTCTAACCGCCCCGATGCCTGGAACTATTCTCGAGGTGCATACGAAAGCTGGACAAAGAGTTCGTGAGGGCCAAACTTTGCTGGTTATGGAAGCGATGAAAATGGAGCACAGAATCCAAGCGCCAAAGGCCGGTGAAGTCCTTTCAGTGAATTTTGCAGAAGGCGATAGAGTCGATATGGGAGCGACTTTAGTAGAGCTCGGTGACTGAATTATGCCGGCATTGGATTCAATAGTGGCCGTTTGCTCGCGATAATCGTGAACGAATTCGACATCATACTCGCATTATGTATGGGATTAGGCCTTGCGGCAGCCTCTGGATTCCGTGTTTTCCTACCACCTTTCCTACTTTCTATTGCTGTCAGAGCTGATGCTGTGGACGTTGATTTGACAAATTCATCATTGGAATATTTCGATTCTAATGTTGCGGTAATTCTCCTAGGAGTTGCTACAATCGCTGAACTTGCAGCATACTATGTTCCATGGGTCGACAACCTGTTGGATTCAATCGCCAGTCCAGCCGCTGTTGTAGCGGGAACAGGAATGACTGCAGTTGTTCTTGAGGGCAATACAGATCCAGTAATCCAGTGGTCTCTAGCAATAATCACTGGTGGTGGAGTAACCGCAGTGGTTCAAGGTGCAACAGTAGTAACCAGAGGGGTATCAACTGCCATAACAGCCGGAATAGGTAATCCAGTTGTTTCAACGGGTGAAAATATTGCAAGTCTGATACTCTCAATACTAGCAATTGTACTGGCTCCTTTAGCGGCAGTCGTGGTTTTGATTCTACTCGCAATGATTCTCAATAGAATGATCAAGAAATCTAAACCTTCTATCGCCTAAATTCAATTTAGCGGATGGAGAACTGCCTGTCCACCCATATGTGGAACTAGAACGTCAGGAACTCGCACTGTTCCATCTTCGTTCTGATATTGTTCCATAATCGCCACCAACGCTCTACTAGTGGCAACCGCGGTCGAGTTCAGAGTATGTACTGCGGAATTTCCCTCGGAAGTGCGATACCTCATTCGTAGACGATTAGCTTGGTAATCGGTACAATTTGAGCATGAAACAACTTCCTTGTAGGCATTAGCGCCAGGCAACCAAGCCTCTAGGTCGTATTTCTTTGAGGCAACAGTTCCCATGTCGCCTGTACAGATATTTACTACTCTGTAATGCAGACCTAGGCTATCCCATAACTCAACGGCATTGGTAAGTAACTCCTCATGGTGTCCCCAGGAATCATCTGGATTACAAATGACAATTTGTTCAATCTTGGTAAATTGGTGCACTCTCCAAATTCCTCGATCAGACAATCCATGTGCTCCTACCTCGCGTCGGAAGCAAGAAGACACACCAACCAACTTAATCGGTAATTCTGATGGTTCGATAATTTCATCCATTCTCATCGCAGTGAGTGGATGCTCGCTAGTTGCGATGAGGTAGTATTTGTCTGGTTCAATACCATACATGACAGTCTCAAAGTCACCCAAATCAGTGACGCCTTCGTAGGCCTCACGGTTCATCATAAGCGGTGGTTGCACCAAGGTGTAGCCTCGCTCCATGAGGAAATTAGCGGAATAACTCTGTAGAGCCATTTCTAATCGGGCGAGGTCACCCTGAAGGAAGTAGAAGCGAGAACCGGTTACCTTCGCTCCTCTAGCAAGGTCAACCCAATTATTCATCTCGATTAGGTCGTTATGATTACGCGCTTCGAATCCTAACTCAGTCTTGTCACCGTGTAAACTGTGTAGGGTGTTTTTTTGGTCATCTTCTCCTACCGGAACTGACTCATGCAGGATATTCGGAACTCGCATTCTAATTGCATCTCTCTCTGCCAAACAGGAATCGACTTTTTCACTTAGAGTATCAATCTCTTGCCCGAGACTGGCAACCTCGGCTAAAATTGCGTCTGCAGCGGCGGAATCGCCGGATTTCTTTGCTTCCGCAATACCTCTAGCGGCCTCATTCCGCTTCTTTCTGAGTTGGTCGACATCATATCTTGCTTGCCGCCATTCTTCATCGAGACGGATCACCTCGTCGATGTTGTCATGGGGCATCTCTCTCTTGTCATGGTCGGCCCTCAGCACATCCGCGTGCTCTCGGAACATGCTCATGTCCAGCATAACAACCGAACCTAAGGGCTCAACACTTAGCCTTCAATGAATCGGGGAATCTCACTATTTCGAGCACGATGCGCTAGAGGAAGGTAATCGCCTGAAACAATTGCGCAGGCCCAACAGCATAAATTCCACTGATGATGTAACCCAATATCGCCCCGCCGTTTAACAGCGGCAGTCCTGGTTGTGGATTTCCTTGGGCAACGAAGGTCATCAGCAGCACATATCCAACTAGGCCTCCGATAAGTGTACCAATTGCTACAACGATTTGCGCCATGTAGAAAGTACCGTATGGATTCCAAATTTCTGATCCCCAATCAGGTAGGAAGGAAATTGCTGAGATGACTAACATACCGGGGAAGATAACGTCACCTAGACCCATGAATAAGGCATCTCGACTCTTCTTTTTCGGTTTCTTATCCTCCCACCAATCATCTAGTTCTGCTTCCATTACTTCTGTAGGTGGAGGTGGTGAATCTTGCATAATGTCTCCTTCTTGTTCTAGGAAGGAATACCCCTTTTCCTTTGGAGCCACGAGTAAAACAGGGAGTTTGAGTCCAATCATCGTATCTGCAAGTTCAAGCATATGCTTGCTTTTGTGAACTGCCCAATAATCGTAAATCGCCGCTAAAACCATGAAAATTATGACAAGTGTTGGAACGAATGAAATTCCAATCATCACGATTACTCCCGAACCGACCATTACTCCAACTGAATTCACTACCCACCATTCTGGATAGCGATACAATGCGACCTCGGCTACAACGGTAATGGCAAGGGCAGATAGTCCAACAGAAGCGGGCGTAGCGAATCCAAGAACATAGAGAATGAGTAAGGTAAATGGTTGGATGGCATAGAATAGACTCAGTCCAAGGGCGAGCATAACTATTCCCTTGATTAGGTAATCTAATCCCTTTCGGGCTAACCAAATAATCCCCACTGTGAAAATTCCGATCATCAATAGTTCAAACAAAATAAACCCAGATTTTGTTGTCCCTTCCTCGCCAAATGCTCGAGCTTCAGGAATATCGTATAGCGGTTGAATGAACATACCGATTCCTATAGTCACAATGAACATTCCAGCCATGCCAACCATCGATTCCCATTGCTCCATCATCATCTCGATGACACTTTCACTTCGGTCGGACACAATCTCCCCCAAGTTCAAGTTCCATATCACCTTGACCCGTACCCGCGCCCTGTAGGGGCGCGACGGTTGTGTAGCAATGGAAGACCGAGAATGGCTCATGGATAGGCGATTTGCCGGCATGAATCTTGGTTTGCAAAGAATAGAGTTGTTACTACAGAAGATGGATAATCCACAATTGGATTTCCCATCGATTCATGTCGCCGGAACAAATGGAAAGGGAACTCTGTGTGCCTTTCTTTCCAGCGCTGCGGCAAATAGCGGATTGAAGGTCGGTCTGTTTACAACCCCACATCTTGTTGTCATTGAAGAGAGGGTTCGTATCGACGGAGAGGTAATCGATTCGCGAACTTTCGATGAGCATCTTTCTGCGGTTCGTGCTGCTGCTGTAGAAGTTGGAAAAGAATTAGGCGAAGAACCAACCTTCTACGAATGTACATTTGCAATCGCCATGCTAGCCTTCTCTCAAGCCGGCATAAATCGTGCAATAATCGAAACTGGATTAGGTGGAGAAGGTGATGCGACATGTTTGGTCGATGCAGACTTATGCGTCATTACCACCATTGGCCTCGATCATACCGAAATTCTCGGAAATACTCGTGAGCAAATAGCTCGCGCTAAGGCGGGAATTCATCGTGAAGGCGTGCCAATGGTAGTTTACCATCCCGGAGAAGAATCCGTTTTGGAAGCGATTGCCGAGGTGGCTGGCGACGACTTGTATGTCCATGAAGGATTAGTAATTGACAATTATTGGGAAGATTGGTGCATTTTTGCAGGATATATCGCTACAACATTTGGATGGGAATTACCAACAAACGAAATCAATTGGCCGGGCCGCTCTCCTAATTGGCCGCCAAAGGGATTGTTCAATTCGAAAATTAGGATTAGCGCTGCTCACAATGCCGATGGTTTGCAGTCCGAATTAACGTCTATTGGAGAGCCGACAATTCTTCTCATCGGAGTTACTCAAAAGGCCAATTTAGAAGAGGCCTTAGCCGATGTAACAAGCGAAGTTTGGCATATGCCAACATTCCGTCACATCATTGTTACAGAACCAACCACAGGAAGAAATCCAGCGGTTGACGCAGAGGAGCTGGCGGATCTTATTTTTTCAAATAGATTGGATGAACCAAAAATCGAAAGAGATCCAACAAAGGCCCTTGAGATAGCAGAAATCATGTCAAGACAAGCGGCTTGTAGCATCTCCGTTATGGGTAGTGTATATCTTGTCGGAGACTTGCTAAAGTTTGCTGTAGAAAGAGGCGATGGCGACCTATGGGAGCACCTTCGCGTACATTGAGAATCAAAAGGGATGACCCACTTCGGAGGCCAAGTATGACATCCAAGGCGGAGGACAAGGCAGAAATTGTTGTCCAGGTTGAGTCCAAAGACACTAGTTCCAAAGTCATCCTCATTATGCTGATTATTGTCCTTGTTGGATTGGTAATTGCAGTAATGATGGGAGGCGGTCCAGATACCCTTCTATCGACTGATGAAGACAGAGGCGTTGGAAATTGCGGGGATGGTATAGACAATGACAATGGAGGGCAAGCAGACCGCGATGATCCTGATTGCTATGCAAATCCAGAAGTTTGGGAGGGCTATGACCCGAGTCGTACAGAGGCCAACCGAGATAACGACCCTCCCGGTGGGCGACCCTGAGGTGGAACGATGAGTTTGAAGTGGGATGCACGATTTCTTGACCTTGCAAAACATATCTCAGATTGGTCGAAGGACCCCTCAACCAAGGTCGGCTGTGTTGTGGTTGGAGAAGACAGAGAAGTTCGTTCAACCGGATTCAATGGGTTTCCAAGAGGAATCGAAGATACCGCTGCTAGGCTTAACGACCGTAGTCAGAAGTATCCAATGATTTGTCATGCCGAAGAAAATGCGATTATGCACGCGGCTCGAATCGGTATTTCACTAAAGGATTGTACTGCCTACGTTACTTGGCCACCTTGCTCACGATGCGCTCGTTCTCTGATTCAAGCCGGTGTTAAGGAAGTAGTATATCCTGAAAATTGTGAGATACCCGAGCGCTGGGAGGAAGACTTCGCGATCGCAACCAGTATGTTTACTGAGTCCGGAGTAAATTATCGCTCGGCCTGATCTATGCAGAAAGCATAACCCAGAGTTCCTCTAGGTCTGAATGTAAGTCGTTAAGGCTTCCATCGTTGACTAATACGAGATCGGCTAGGGCCGCAGTTGCATTGAGCGCTTGACCAGATTCATCTTTTGCAACAGCTTCTTTTTCTTCATTTGCGAAGAAAGTCTCTCTGTCAACAATATCCCCTGTTCTTGCACGAGTCTGTGCTCTTTGCCAGCGGGCATCCATTCCTGCACGAACTTCGATTAGAATGAAGTCATCACGTTCCTGTAAGGCCTCTACTTCACCTGGTGTTCTAATTGAATCGATTACTGCATTCTTTCCGTCTAATCTCTCTAGTAGCATTTCTGCTAGAATTCCCGGGCCGCCGCTTCTGCGTAATTCATTTCCGCCATTGATTAGATTCTCTCGAGATTCTTCGATTCCATTCTGTTTAAGATGAGCACGTATGGAATCCGAGCATGATTCACTTGCCAATCCCTTGGTTACGAGAAAGTCCACTACGGTTGATTTTCCCGAGGCATAGCGTCCAGTCAGACCGATTAGCACATGACCCCGAAAGGTTGGCATTCAATATCGCTTTCTAACTCCAATAGCGCCTAGTCTTTGCATATTGCAGTTCTGCGTTATGTATGGCACGAAGTAATGCGACTCGATTTCCACGTGATAAACCTCTCAACAATCTAGTTGCGGTTTCTTCACCTACACCCCTTCCCATCAAGGCTAGAACGGCATCATGCCCGTGGGTTTGAATTAATTCTGCATTCTTCTGCATCCTTGCACGTTCCTTTTGGTCATCGCTAGTTACCCATCCGGTTAGCATAGATTCCATGCGCTCTGGTGAGCAAGCCCGCATAGTACCTCCACAGTTTGAACAAGGTTCGATACGCTGCTGCATACGGCCAACTCTGCTTCGTGATTTTTCTTTGCAGTTGAGACAAATAAATACTGCTCTTTCTGCCATTAATCGAGTTTCCAATCGCTCTCTGAGTTGTACATCAGACCATGCAGGAAGAAGTAAGTCACGTTCGGATTTCGGCGACAGCCCAAGTGGCCCATTAGGAGTGTGGAAAACCTCGACTTTTCCTTGTTGAATGTCCCGGATTAGATCCATTGTTCCCTCAATGTCCATTCTTTCATGGAATAATTTTGACAGGGCTTCCTCAACAACCGGAGTACCTCGATATCTCTGCATCAGACCTTGCATATTGACTCTACGTGGGTCTGCTGCCTTTTGCAAAACACCCATTTTTCTAGCAACCTGTACCATCCTCCATCGTAGTGCTCTGCCATTCGGAATTGTCATTCTGAGGATGGCTTCAAGTGCATCAGGGGAAGTTGTTGTCAACCATTCAATTACATGAGCAGCCGTAGTTCCTGGGACCTGGAATGCAATTCGATATGGGTCGACCAGAGTAGTACCCATCTTTCCTTCCCGCATAGAACCCATTGCTTGGATAAAGTGCGCTAGAGTCTCGTTTATCCTGCTCCCTCTGCAGGTATTCAAGACGACAGCATTGTCTCTACTTTCGATAGTCAAGGTGGTGTCAGTAGGCAAATTTTCGGTTGCATCTATGTGTTCTGCAACCGCATTCAATAAGTCGGCTCTAGCGACTTCAGATAGAGGATAGCTTTCGAAATCGATATCTCCTTTCATCGCCTCCATCACTCCAATTGCAGTTGCAGCACTTCTCCTCAATTTGCCAACTTCCATAGCGACTTCAATCGGCACCGGAGGCAATTCTCCCGCCCACACCGGTGCCTCTCCAGTATCTTTTACAGGAGCAACCAATAATTCGCTTTGTTCAGGGTCAGCATCCACAATCATCCAAGTTCGGCCAGCCATAACGAATCTTCTTGGCCGCCCTGCATCGTCTTCTCCTACATCGTTCAGAGATAGTACGAAGGCTTCATCGACAGAACCCAAAACCCGCCTGGTTACTGCATCACGCACCCTGTAGGCGATTTCATCGGGAATCATTGAGATATGTTCGGTACGATTTCTGCCCAATTTTCCAGCGGGAGAAAACCATCCAGAATTGAGCGACTCCGGCAAGTGTTGAACCATTGCACGTCGCCAACGCGACTTCTGAGCCTCTTCGTGTTCTTCATCCCAAGGAGGTCTATCCTCCGGAACTAAATCTGCAGGTCTAGCATCCACATTCGCTTTCTTTGCCAATCCCTGCCATAGTTTTGGATGCCAAATTGTGGGGTCTGATTGTCGTGGCTCTTCGATTAATCGAAGTAGCCACCTATCGTCTAAAACTCGAAGAACTGCTAAGGTATCTTCTTCTGTCCACTGTGGAAAAATAGTCGAGCGCTTTAGTAATTCAGTGGCCAGATCTAATGGAACAACACTTCTCTCCGCAGCCATTTGTAGAAATTGATTTGCAGCGACAATGGCCGGATTGTATCTCCATTCAACGCCTTCCAATTCACCAGCCATAGCACGTCTTGCAATCACTGCACATTCTGCGATATCATCAATTTCCCAAGCCAAGACATCACCTCTTCCTGTTCCTCCTAGGTGATGCTCAGCCCTCCCGACACGTTGCAACATCCTGTCTACGGCCCTTGGGCTGTTCAACTGGTGAACTCTTCGAATACTTCCGATATCAATTCCCAATTCAAGACTAGAAGTACAAATTAATCCATGTAATTTGCCGGCTCGAAGAGCCTCCTCCATCTCACGTCTGGTTTCAGCCGCTTGGCTTCCATGATGGACACCAACTTGGATTTCAGGAACAATCGAAGCCAACCTTTGTGCAACTGTTTCCGCACTTGATCTAGAGTTTACGAAAACAAGCGAAGGCGAATCTTCAATCAGTGTATTTGCAAGATGACGAAATGCGGCAATCGACTTTGGAGAAATCGCCCACTCACCTGCTAATAGGTCATCTTCCGCGGTCGGGGTTTCTCGATGAACGGTAACCTTGGTTGTTCTTGGGGCGGGGCCAAAAATTGGTTTTGCCCCCGCCGACATCCAATTAGCGACCTCCTCTGGATTACCCACAGTTGCTGAAAGTCCAACTCTCTGAAATCTCCCGCTAGTTCCGTCCAAGCCAGCAATTCTCTCGGGTCCAATCAATAGTTGTGCTCCTCTCTCACTAGCGGCCAAATCGTGAACTTCGTCCAAAATAACTGCCTTTACTCCTGCTAAATGTTTTCTCAATCGGCTTCCTAGCAACATAATCTGAGCAGTCTCAGGAGTTGTCACTAGCAAATTCGGAGGCTTCTTTGATTGCTTAGTTCTCTCTTTTTGACTGGTGTCACCGTGGCGTAGTCCAACACTTATGCCAAGCGGTTCGAGCAAGTTAGCCAACCGTCTGTCAATATCTCGATTTAATGCTCTAAGCGGTGTAATATACAATATCGATAGAGAATTCCAATCTTCCTTCAGGGCTCTCGAAGCAATTGGAAGAACCGCCGCTTCTGTTTTTCCGCTACCCGTTGGCGCGACTAAAATCCGGTCCTTCCCATCAACCAAATCTGCGGTTGCAGCCTCTTGCACCGGAGTCAATTTCCAGCCTCGCTGCTCAACTAATTCCCGAACTTGTGGGTGTAGAAGTTCGAGAGCCTCGGTAGACATCGAGCCTTCGGCATAGCCCGACCAACATGAACCGATTGGTTAGATTGACAAATCTAGAATCCGAAATCAGATTCCTGGATGAGGGGGTATTTCGTCGGACCAATGTTCCATCTCATTGAGGGTGAGTGTAACATTGAGTATCTCTCCATTGCTCCAATAATCAACAGCGATGAAGGTTGGTCTATCATCAAAAACTTCCCAACATTCTATGGCTCTGATCAAGAGGAAATCGTAATCATTAACGTCAGATGATCTTACTGGATCAGCAAACCCCCAAGGTGTGCTTAGC
>OCVP010000991.1_pt1 | contig 12450 bp, 7 predicted proteins | sample 1539171 | NCBI WGS metagenome assembly OCVP01 (sample SAMEA51879418, study PRJEB22527) | metagenome
ACTAGCAATACTGCCTCTGGTTAAAAAAGATGGATTGTCTGAATACGCCAGAAAATTATATGACGATCTAAAAGTCCATTATAACATTGCGTATGATGAAAAAGATGCTGTTGGAAGAAGATACAGAAGACAAGATGCAATTGGAACACCTTTATGTTTAACAGTTGATCATGATTCAATTAAAGATGATTCAGTGACCCTCAGATTTAGAGATTCAATGGAACAAATTAGAGTAAAAATATCTGATGTTAGAAAAGAAATTGACAAAAAAATTAGCCCTCACAATTGGCTTGCGTAAATCTTAACGCTAGATATTTTATTTATTTATTTAAAAGCATTAAATTGCCAAATCTTGATTTAAACCTAATTGAAACTATGAAAAATCTATACCAAAAGATTATTGCTGTAATGGTAGTATTTACGTTTTGTTTTAATGTTAACGCACAATCAAAACTTAACCCCAATCCTACAACTAAGGATACATACAAAGTCACTAAAATTATAAACCTTGAATATAAATATGTTCCAAGTATTAAAGAGTTAATCGCAAATGGAACTTTTATTCCTTCCGACCCAAATGAATTTAAAAAGGAAGGGCCGCCAAAGAGAATAAGAGGAGCTAAAGTTGTTCCTGGAAAAGGACTTCCTAAAGGCAATGACCCTTTGGTAAACTTTGATTCAGAGGTTGCTAAAAAGCAGACAAGAGATCCAATACTTACATTCCAGTCTACCTCAAGTACTGCAACTCCTGGAGACCCAACTGGAGAAATAGGAAGAGACTACTATTTAGCATCTTGGAATTCTTCATTTAGATTTTTTAATCTTGATGGTTCTCCTGCAACACCTAATACTAGCTTATCTAACCTATTTGGTCCGAACGAGTCAGGTGATCCTATAGTTCTTTATGACAGTGAAGCTGACAGGTATATAGTTTCATCAATGGGAAGTAGTGCTTTAAATTTTGCGATTTCTGTTTCAAATGATCCTGTAAACGATGGATGGCATGTTTATAATGCTGCAAGTAATCAATTCCCAACATCTGGCTTTCCAGATTATCCAAAATATTCTATCTGGTCAGATGGATATTATGTGACCACAAACCAGGGTGGAGATAATTTATTTGTAATTGAAAGAGATAAAGTTTTAACTGGTGATTCTACAGCCTCAATTCAAGCATTTGATACGCCTTCCCAAACTACAGCCGGATTTGCATCCGCTCAAGTTTTTGATATTGTAGATGATGATCATCCTGCTGCTGGAAATGCAACTTTAGTATACATGCAAGATGATGGATGGGGTGGTATTACCACTGATCATTTAAAATTATGGACTATAAATATTGATTGGGCAAATCCTTCAAACTCTTCCATTTCAAGTCCTGTTCAATTAAATACAACTGCTTTTAATAGTACTTTTGACGGTGGAAGTTTTAGTAATCTAGAACAGCCTCCAGGTCCGGATATTGATGCAATGCAGTGGACGATAATGAATCAAGCACAATTTAGAAAATTCCCAACACATAACTCTGCAGTGTTAAACTTTGTTGTTGATGTTGATGGTTCGTCAGCAGAATTAGCAGGTGTGAGATGGTTTGAATTAAGACAAGATGGAGACGGTCAACCATGGACAATTTATCAGGAGGGCACCTACACTGCACCAGATGGTCGTCATGCTTTTGGAGCAAGTATGTCTATTGATTTGCAAGGAAATATTGGTATGGGATATTCCTCTGTTAGCACATCTGAATCGGTTTCATTAAGATATACTGGAAGATATGCAGCTGATCCTTTGGGGGAAATGACCCTTGAGGAAGGTTTAATTGCTCAAAGTACTGGAAATAGTACAAATTTAAGATATGCTGATTATGCTCATATGAGTGTTGAGCCAACCAATGATAAACAATTTTGGTTCGTAAGTGAATATTTTTCACCTGGAAGAGGTCATAGAGTTGGGGTATTTCAAATTGCTGCAGATGCCGCATATGATGCGGGTGTAGTCAGTATAGATTCACCGGTTACAGGAACCTTAACAGATTCTGAAGCTGTAACGGTTTCAATTTTTAATTATGGAGAAAATGATATATCAAATTTTGATGTTTCTTTCCAGGTTAATAGTGGAGCAGTGGTAACAGAAACTTATACTGGTACAGTTGGTACTGGTGAAACGGTACAACACACATTTTCAACTACCGTTGATATGTCAACTGTAGGTGAAACATATGTAGTTCTGGCTTATACAACTTTAGCTGATGATGAAAATGATGCAAACGATTCTGTAACAGCTGATATCACTCACTTAAATCCGAATGATATTGGTGTATCAGCGATAACATCGCCTTCTTCTGGTGAACTATTATCAAACGCAGAATCAGTAACTGTAACGATTACCAATTATGGTGGTGCTACTCAATATGATTTTGATGTAACATATGAACTTAACGGAGAAACAGTTACTGAGACTGTAGCTGGACCACTTGAAGGTAACAGTTCTATGGATTACACATTTACTCAAACAGTAGATATTTCGGAATTTGGAACCTATACAATCACAGTTTATACATCACTTGATAATGATTCAGATACGTCTAATGACTCAACTTCAACTGACGTTACAAATATCAATTGTGCTCCTTCTATGGATTGCTCATTTGCTGATGGATTCCAGCTGTTCCAATTTGGAGATATTAATAATGAATCTGGATGTGAAGGATATGGAGACTTTACAGATCAGTCGACTGATGTTGAATTAGGAGAAACTTATGATATTACTATGACTACTGGTTATGGTAACCAATATATTAGAATTTGGATTGATTATAATGATGACTTTAACTTCACATTAGATGAATTAATCCTTGATAATTATGTTATGGGTCCTGGCTTAGGAGCAGGATCAATTACTGAGACAACTCAGGTTACGATACCGGTTGATGCAACACTTGGTCAGCATTTAATGAGAACAAAAACTAATTGGAACGCAGGTGTTCCTGACGATGCATGTGCAACAACTACATACGGTGAGACTGAGGATTATATGATTAATATACTTCCAGCTGCTGCTTATGATATTGGTGTAACTAACATTACAAATCCTGTTACAGGATCTCTGTCAAACGCAGAAACTGTTACAATTGAGATTTTCAATTATGGTGAAAATGATGTTAGTAACTTTGAAGTATCATATTCAGTTAACGGAGGTGCTGAAGTGGTAGAAACATTTACTGAGACACTAGCTTCGGGTACATCAGCTGAATATAGTTTTGCTGGAACTGCAGATATGTCAACAGTTGAAGCATACTACTCGATAGTAGCATCTGTAAATTTAGATGGAGATGAGGATGCAGAGAATGACTCTTATGAGGTTGAAATTCAGCATTTGATTGCTGATGACATTGGTGTAACTTCGATAGTATCACCATCATCTGGAACGTTATTATCCAATACTGAACAAGTAACAGTAGTGATTACTAACTTTGGTGGAGCTACACAATCTGATTTTGAAGTTACTTTTGTATTGAACGACGGTGAGTCAGTAACTGAAGTTGTTGCTGGGCCACTAGAGGGTAATTCTACAATGGAATATACGTTTACGCAAACCGTTGACCTCTCTATCCCTGGAACATTTACATTAACTGTTAGCACTTCGCTACCTGGAGACGATGTGCCTTCTAACGATTCATCATCAACAGAAATTGTTAATTCAAACTGTGCACCGTCTATGGATTGTTCGGTTGGAGATGGATTACAATTATTCCAGTTATTAGATATAGATAATCCATCTGGATGTGAGGGATATGGTGACTTTACTGATCAAATGACAAATGTTGAACAGGGTGGTACACACGATGTAACCTTTACAACAGGATATGGAAATCAATTTGTAAGAATTTGGATTGACTTTAATGACGATTATGCATACACATTAGATGAGTTAGTATTAGATAACTATGAAATTGCTGACGGTGGTGGAAGTGGTACCTACACTGAAACAACTCAGATAACTATCCCTGCAGATGCGCCATTAGGTGAGCATTCAATGAGAGTTAAGACGAATTGGAATGCTGGCGTTCCAGATGATGCTTGTGATGAAACAACCTATGGTGAAACTGAAGACTATATGGTTAATGTTGTTACTTCATTAGGATTTGGTGAAAATGAATTATCTGAATCACAGTTTAAAATCTACTCTGCAGATAATGACAACTTCACAATTAAATTAACAACTGACTATAGTGATTTAATCACATTTACCGTGTATGATGTAAATGGTAAAATAGTTGTATTTAATAATATTGAGAAGACTACTGGAGCTAGCTATATATATGACCTAAACATGTCATATGCTGCATCAGGTGTATATCTTATCAAAATGGGTAATAGTACAGTAGGATATAAGACTGGTAGAATTATTGTTAAATAAATAACAGTTTTATTCTAAGTTAAAAAAGGAGGGTAATTTTACCCTCCTTTTTTTTGTTAAAATATCGCCTTCAATTGTATTGAGCCATTATGGATTGTTCTTAAACTATTGCTTTTTCTTCCCAAATAAACAAAGTTTATATCTATAAGTTTAGATAGTTTTCTTTGAAACTTAAATGACCATGTATAGTTTTCACCTTTTTGTAATCCATTCATCATTATATAACTTATAACAGAGTTTATATCTCCGTTAAATTCATTTTTGAAGTAATTGAATTCAGAGATAAACCCTGTCTTTTCTTTTTGATTTAAAAATAGTGAAACACCAAAATTTTGTTGTTTTAGAGATTCCTGATTACCAATAGAGTTCTTAATATTAGATAATTTATAAATAAAGTTAATTCTGTTATTTTCTCCTGAATAGTAAGTTAATTTTGGATTGATACTATAATCACTAATGTTATAATTTTTATCTTGAAAATTTTCACTCCAATTGGTTTTCTTTTGTCTATTTCCAATAACTTCCATTAAATATAAATCACCAATTTTATGAACAAAATTTATTTTTTTAATTAAGCTTGAACTTCTTGTTGAGCCAAAAGAAAAATTATTTTTTGATTTATTTTCAAGAAAGGTAAAAGCTAAAGAAAATTTCTGCTTTGACCTGTTAAAATAAAACACATTCTTTAAAGAATAATTATAAGCCAAAAGACTATTTTCGTCAATAGTAAATGGGTTTATTTCTATTTCTGGATTGATGTCAAGATTTGTCTTTTTATCTAACGAATATTGTAATTGGTTTGAAATTTTTGATAAAAATTTGTGAAAGCCCAAATCAGAATTTTTCAATTTTAAAAAATTAAACTTAAGTGAGTAGTTTAGCTTATTTTGATATGTGCGAATGAAAATTTGATTTGGCAATAAAACTCTAATATATCTTCCTTCATCTTCAAATACAGCAATTTCAAACTCTTCTAATTCTTGTATATTATTTCCGTTAATATCTATCCACTTGTATGTTCCTAATCCAGGTTCAACTTCTAAAAATGTAAATTCTTGTTGAGGTAAATTTCCAGAATTAGTTTCGAAAAAAAGGCTAGAGTCGAAGGAGTTTTGAAAAAGCTTTTGATTATATACAACTTTTGTATTTAAAAATTTCTCTTCCCTGTTTTCGGTGATTGATTTTAATTTATTCTGATTTAAATATACAGTGAGTCTAGCTTTTTTATCATTTATAATTTGTGAATTAAGAAAATAACTTTCATATGAATTTACATTATCCAGCCTACCATTATATATGCTGTCATTTTCTCTTTTTAAATACCCTATTTCTATAAACGACTCATCTTTATTACCAAAACCATTTTTAAATTGATATGTCTCTTGACCAAAGTCTGGATTTGCTAAACCTTGAATTCCTTTACTCTTTTTTCTTTCATGATTATAATTAATTTCTATCCATCCAATTTTATGATCTAGTTGTATATAATTATCAGAATTAATAAAATCACTAGAATAATCATTTTGATCAGACTGCATAAAACTGTTTTTTGAACTTAATTTTAAGTTTCTGTTTTGATCGGAATTAATATTTAGGTTATTTCTTATACCACTGAACAAATCACCATACTTCAGGTTTTCAAAACTGTAATTTAATACACCAATTTTTTCATTATTTAACTCAAGAATACCTTTAGTTAAAAGTTGATTGTAATTCCCTGAAATATTTTCATTTAAATCCCAGTCCCTATTAAACTCTGTATTATATATCATTTCAACAGAGTTGAAGTTATCTTCAATATAATTAACATCCAGCTCTGTGATTAAATTAAATTTATCGAGATTTTTTTCCGAAATGTAATTTACTTTGGAGGCAATCCCTGTATTATCTGAATCCTCTAATGAGGAAAAAAGATTTTTATCTTTATTACTTGCTGCTAATTCGATATTTATTTCGGAGTCATTTTTTGTTTTATAAGTTGAATTATAAGAAAGAAGTTGTAATTTTTCTGGTGCAATTAATTTTACAAGCGGTTCAAAATTCCCTTGTCTTAGTCCATTTAAAGGAGCTACATACTCGTAAATATTTTCTATTGCATTATCATTAATCAGTATATAATCCCCTTGATTATCTCCAACATTGGTGAAATTAACATCATACAGATTCTCTTCCGAATTATTTGAATAAACAAAGATTTCAACATTATTAATTATTTCTTTTTTATATAAAATTCTGTTTTCATCATAAGAAGTTAAAATTCCTGTTGGTGCTGACATAAGGTTTGTGTTATCACCTGCGTTAGATAATATTTGTATTTGATTATCTGAGATATTTTGAAGTAGTGGCTGATCTTTAATGTCATTTTCATTGTAAAATGAAATATTGTGAATAGCCTTGTTTTTCTTGAATTCAATTCTTGAAAAACCAAAAAAACTATTGTAGTTTTTTTCACTTACTTGATACTCCACCTGAACTCGCATATCAGACATAATTGGTAATGTAGAATTGAATATAATTTCACCTGCATTATAATTTATAACATAGTCTTTATCAATTCCTCTTTCTAGCTTATTGCCATTAATAAATACAGATTCACTACCAGAAACTACCAGTACATAAAGCTCACCATTTTGTCCAACTAATTTATAAGGACCCTGATTTCCATTTTGTGTAGTTATCTCTGTTCTTTTATATTTTCCTTTTGCAATTGCACCTGCCGCTTCAACACTAATAGACTCATTAATTGAAGAATTGATTGATAACCCTTGAATTCTTTTACTGAAATTTGCAAAAAATGTATTGTCTTGAATCAGATCTATATCACCTCCTCTTACATTCCATTTGGTCGAGGAAACTTCAATAAAAATTTGATCAAATTCATCTATTTGTTGAGAATAACCGTTGTTTTGAAGAGGAATATTTGAATCTTGAATAGATGCCTTTATTTTTACATTATTTGCTAATTCACCTGAAATTTGTAAGTCAAGCTCGCTATTTAAAACAGAGTTTTGATTACTCCCAACAGTTACTCCTCTTGAAATACTACCATTTGTTATAATGTTTGAAAAATTGTTGTTTTGCTTTGATAAATTACTTCTTGATAGTTTATATAGTTTATTAAGATTATCAGTATTATCAATAATTATTTCACTATTTAATTTTGAATATTCTTTTGATAAAATAACCGGATAAATTTTATCAGAAATGGAATCTTTAAATTTTCTTAATTCCTTTTGAAAATCAAGAGCCTTACTTTTACTCATCTGAGTGGTGTCAATGAAAATTTCTTGACCGTAAGATAAACCATACAATAAAAAGATGAATAAATATATTATTACTCTCATATAATAGAATAAACTAAAAATAATAGAAAATATTTTATCATCTTTACCATAACAAAATTCTTTAAGATGAAAGTAGTTTCTTATAACGTTAATGGAGTTAGAGCAGCAATGAATAAGGGTTTAGTTGCATGGCTGATCGAAGAGGACCCTGATATAGTATGTTTACAAGAAATAAAGGCATTGGAAGAGCAGATAAATATTTCAGAGTTTGAATCAATAGGTTTTAATTATAACTTTTGGTATAGTGCAACAAAAAAAGGATACAGTGGAGTTGCTATTTTATCTAAACATAAACCTTTACATGTAGAGTATGGTACCGGCATATCATATATGGATTTTGAAGGAAGGAATATAAGGTTGGACTTCAAGGATTTTTCGGTAATGAGTTTATATCTTCCCTCTGGGACTAATCTTGATAGACTAGAATTTAAATTAAAATATATGGATGATTTTTTGGATTATATAAAAAAATTAAACGTTGACATTAAAAATTTAATTATTGCTGGAGATTACAATATTTGTCATAAGGCAATCGATATTCACGATCCAATAAGAAATAAAAATGTTTCTGGATTTTTACCAATTGAGAGAGAATGGTTACAAAAATTTATTGATTCAGGATTCGTGGATTCATTCAGGGAATTTAACTCATCTGCGGATAATTATAGTTGGTGGACATACAGAGCTAATGCAAGGGCAAATAATAAAGGATGGAGAATAGACTATATTATGGTTTCTTCTTCAATGCGAGAAAATTTACAATCTGCTAATATATTAAGTGATGTAGTGCATAGTGATCATTGCCCAATAAAAATTTCTTTAAAAGTTTAAAAAAAAAACCCTATCAATCGATAGGGTTTTTTTTAAATAGTTTTACCATTTTCATCCAAAAAATGGTACTCCAAATATTTATAAGCATCTCTAGGGATAATTTTAATCCATTTTTTATGTTTAAAATACCACTTGAGCCTAACAGAAGGATATCCTTTTTCTAGATAAGCAGCAATGAAAGGATGAGTATTTAAATTAATATGACTTTCACCTTTATTAACTAGCCTATCGATATCTTCAGATATCTTATCTATGAGCACAATTGGAGCTTCAACTTCATTATCAAGACCATTACTAGGATTTTCTTCCCTAGTTTTAATATTCATTTCAGGTCTTACTCTTTGCCTTGTTATCTGGATTAATCCAAATTTACTTGGAGGAAGAATTTTATGTTTAGCTCTATCTTCCTTCATTTCTGTTTTCAGATGGTTAAATAGTTTTTTTCTGTTATCTGCTTTATTTTGATCAATAAAGTCAACTACAATAATTCCACCCATATCTCTAAGACGAAGTTGTCTTGCAATTTCTGTGGCAGCTATTAGATTAACTTCAAGTGCAGACTCTTCTTGGTTCTTAGCCGAAGAAGATCTATTTCCACTATTAACATCTATGACATGCAAAGCTTCTGTGTGTTCAATGACTAGGTATGAACCTTTTGTCATTGAAACATTTTTACCAAATGAAGTTTTAATTTGTCTTTCAATTCCAAATTTTTCAAAGATTGGAATTTTTGAATTGTATAGTTTTACAATCGACTCCTTTTTTGGTGCAATTTTTTGTACATAATCCTTGATTTGGATGTGTAATGCTTCATCATTAACTAAGATTGATGTAAAACTTTCATCAAATAAGTCTCTAAGAATTTTAGACGAAATATTCATTTCATCCATAACTTTACTAGGAATATTTGCATTCCTAATTTTTTTACACATCGCAATCCATCTATTGTAAAGATTTTGTAAATCTCTGTCAAGTTCAGCAACTTTTTTGCCTTTTGCAACGGTTCTGACAATCACACCAAATCCTTTTGGCGTAATGCTTTTTACCAGCCTCTTTAATCTATCTTTTTCTTTCTGATCTTCAATTTTTTGAGAAATAGAAATTCTATTTGAAAATGGAACAAGAACTAAAAATCTTCCGGCAATTGATAATTCGGAAGTAACTCTTGGACCTTTGGTTGAGATAGGTTCTTTTACAATTTGGATTAAAACAGATTGATTTGGGCTAAGTACATCTGCAATAGCACCGTTTTTATCTATTTCTTCCTCAAATTTATAATTGTTTAAAGAGAAATTTCTGATTTTTCCTGAGCTAATACCCTTTATAAATTTTTGAAGGGTAGAAACTTTAGGACCTAAGTCGTGATAGTGTAAAAAAGCATCTTTTTTATATCCCACATTAACAAATGCTGCATTTAAAGCAGGCATTGTTTTTCTTATTTTGGCAAGATATATATCACCAACTAAAAATTTTGTATTGTCATTATCTTTATGAAACTCTATAAGTTTTCCGTCTTTAAGTAAGGCAAAATCAACATTGTTAGAACTTGAACGAATAAGCAATTCTTTATTCATTTTATCATTTTTTTGCATTAATGCTGATTAATATATAAACTACGAATATTCATCTGTTGTAAAAGTGATTATTACAACGTGCTAATGAATATATTTCAAAGAACTTAAGTTGATGTTAATGATAATTTAGAAGATTGATTAGAACTAATCTTTCTTCTTGTGACGATTAGCTCTACGTCTCTTTTTTCTCTTATGAGTAGCTACTTTATGTCTTTTACGCTTTTTTCCGCTAGGCATAAATTATATTTTAGTTAATTTTTAATTTCGTTTTCACACCATCAATAAAAAACTTCGATGGTTTAAAAGCTGGAATATTGTGAGCTGGTATTTTGATGGTTGTATTCTTCTTGATATTTCTAGCAGTTTTTTCAGCTCTTTTTTTAACTATAAAACTTCCAAAACCTCTTAAATATACATTTTCACCATTTTCTAATGAATCAATTATCTCTTTCATAAGTGATTCAACAGTAAGTTGCACATCAACTTTTTCAATTCCTAATTTTTCAGAAATATTTGCTACAATTTCAGCCTTTGTCATAAATCAATATATTTTTATCATTAATAATTCAACAATGCCTGCAAATATATGTATTTTTTACTTCAATATTTAATTGGTTTATAATTTAATTTATTACATCTATCGATTACCTTTACCAACCTTAATTATCTAAATGGCACTCAATAAGTTAATTTTAAAATGGTATGATAAAAACAAAAGAGATTTGCCTTGGAGACATACCAAAAACCCATATAATATATGGATATCTGAAATTATTTTACAGCAAACGAGAATGGAACAGGGAATTTATTATTATAATAGATTCATATCCAAGTTTCCAGATTTAAAAACCTTGGCAACTTCAGATGAAAAAGATGTGTTATTATTATGGCAAGGCTTAGGTTACTACTCAAGAGCTAGAAATTTACATTCCACATCAAAATATATATTTAATCAATTAAATTCAGAGTTTCCTGAATCCTACGAAGAGTTGATTAAGCTTAAAGGAATAGGGGATTATACAGCTAGTGCAATTTCATCTATTTGTTTTGAAAAATCACAGCCCGTTTTAGACGGTAATGTTTTTCGGATTATTTCTAGAGTTTATGAAATCAAAAATCCAATAGATTTAAATAAGTCAAGAAAAGTATTTAAAGAAAAGGCTAAAGAAATGATGCCAAGTGATAGATATGGTGATTATAATCAGGCATTAATGGATTTTGGGTCAATTATTTGTAAGCCTTTAAACCCTCTTTGTTCATCTTGTGTTATTTCAAAAATTTGTTCAGCTTTCAATAATAATTCTGTGCAATATTTTCCGGTAAAGAGCTCCAAAAGTAAGATTAAGTTGTTGTATTTTGATTACATAGTTGCTAAGCATAAAAACCAATTTTTAATAGAGCAAATAAAAGAAGGGATTTGGAAGAACATGTTTCAGTTTCCAGTTCATGTTTCAGAATCTAAAAAGACAAAAAAAGAGGTTATAAAGTTTTTATTAGAAAAATATCAAGCTAAAAATTTGACGATTAATCTGATTGATTCTGAATTTATTCAGCATAAATTATCCCACATAAATATAAGATCTAGATTTTGGTTAACAGAGAACAAAATTAATGTTGATAAGGGAATTTATGTGTCTTCATTTAGGGAATATCCAATGTCAAAGTTAATGCACAAGTTTATTGAAAAATATACTCATGAATTGAGTATATCTTAAGTTAAAATAGTAAATTAGAAAAAAATAAAAACTATGTCTGGTACACTTAATAAAGTCATGTTAATTGGTCATTTAGGAGATGAGGTAAAAATTCACAGGTTTGAGGATGGAGGATGTGTTGGAAGATTTCCTTTAGCAACAAATGAAACATATATGAATAAGCAAACTAACGAAAGAGTTTCTAATACTGAATGGCATAATATTGTCCTCAGAAATAAAGCTGCTGAAATTTGTGACAAATATTTATCCAAGGGAGATAAAGTATACATTGAGGGTAGAATTAAGACTAGAAAATGGCAAGATGATAAAGGAAATGATAGGTACTCAACTGAGATAAATTGTACTGAATTTACCTTTTTATCTAATAAAAATGATATGCCAGCTCAATCTGATAATTCACCAGTCATTGATGAAAAGAAAGTAGAGAGTGTTTCTGATTCTGTTGAAGAAACCGACGATTTACCGTTTTAGAATTAAATTTTATTTTTTACTATAGAATTTATGTCAATATGGGTAAAATAATTATTTCACTATTCTTTACTCTCATATTTTTTTCTTGTAATGATA
>OCVP010001004.1_pt1 | contig 12371 bp, 13 predicted proteins | sample 1539171 | NCBI WGS metagenome assembly OCVP01 (sample SAMEA51879418, study PRJEB22527) | metagenome
GATAATTCTTTATATTTATGAACAGTTATTAAAAGATCCCCTAATGATGAAATGTCTGATATTGCTCTCTCCTGATAATCATCCAAAAGATCTCTATCAATTAAATTTAGAACCTGCTTATCTAGACCAGATGGAGAAACAAGTCTTTCTTGTAACATCCAAAATCTTTCAATTGATATTGAGATTATAGTTATAGAGCAAGCTAAGAGAGGCCACATAAACCATCCACCTGCTATAAAAATATCACTCATTTACTTTTCTTAAGCCCCCATCATAAATTTCATAAACTGTATCCATCATATTAGCAAAATTTAAATCATGAGTTGCCAGAATGATCCCTATCTCATTATTTCTTGAAATATTCAGTATTAAATCCTGAATAAGTTGAGATGTTTTATTATCAAGATTACCAGTAGGCTCATCCATAATTAAAAAATTTGGATTATTTGATAAAGCCCTTGCAATTGCTAATCTTTGTTTCATTGTTTGATAAAGCCCTTGCAATTGCTAATCTTTGTTTCTCTCCACCAGAAAGTTGGTACGGATAAGATTTAAATTTATCTTTTAAGCCAACGCTTATTAAGAGTTCATCAATATTTGGATTATTTTTATTATTATGTAAGTCTTGAACAATTTTACAATTATCAAAAGCATTAAAATCTTCAAGAAGGTGATGAAATTGGTATACAAAACCAAAATTATCCAGCCTCAAGCTTGCTGATGAATCTGAATTTAAATCACTATAATTTATTTCATTAAAGAAAATCCTTCCTGACGAATAATCATCTAATTTAGCTAAAAGGTGTAAAAATGTAGATTTACCACATCCTGAAGCACCTATTATCGAACATGTTTCTCCCTGAGATATAGAGAAATTAATATCATGCAATACAGAATTCTTAATTCCATCTGTAATAAAAGTTTTCGATAAATCTTCCGCAAAAATTTTATTCATGTCTTAGAACCTCATTAGGATTCAATTTAGCTGCTCTTGTTGATGGCCAAACAGAGGAAATAAAACATAAAAGAAATGAAGAAAGTAGAACTAAAGTTATTTGGTTAAAGTTAAAAGCATATGGAAAATAATTAATAAAGTAATTATCTAATAATGATCTATTAATTAATGTTTCAATAAAGTTTATTAAAGGGTCAAGGTTTAATGTAATTAATATCCCCAATATGAGACCAGAAATGATACCCAACATTGATATATATAAACCTTGAAAGATAAAAATACTTACAATTGTAAAGTCTGATGCACCAATTGTTTTGAGAATAGCTATCTCTCTTTCTTTAGATCTTACACTCATAATTGTAGTACAAAGAACATTAAACGCAGCTACACCAATAATTAAGAAAACCAGAATACCTATTATTAATTTTTCTAATTGGACCGCTTGAAATAAGGTTCCATGAGTTTTTTCCCAGGTTGATGATGCATATATTTTGTCTTGAGTAGATATTTCTAAAACAATATCTGATCCAATAACTCTTGAATTCATAATATCTGTAACCTTTAATCTGATATTTTCTGTTGCATCCCCGAATCCTTTAATTTTTTGAGCAGACTTGTGAGTGATTAAAGCCAAATTCTGATCTGGCTCAGCCTTTAATTCAAAAATACCAGAAACAATAAATTTAAAGCTTCTAGGGAAAGATCCAATTATGGATGATCTCATTTCTGAAGTTGTTATATTTACTTCATCACCAACAGAAGTTCCCAAATGTGCTGCTAACCAATATCCCAGAATGATTTCGTTATCATTCAGTGATTCTAGGGAGCCCATCAACATATTATTGGGAAGTATTGAAACTTCAGACTCTTTCTTTACATCTATTCCAGTTAGAGCAATTCCCTTTGATCTATTACCAATAGATATCAATGCCTGAGTTTGAATAAATGGCGCTGCTGCCTCAACATCTGGATTTTTCTCTATTTGATCAATTAGTAATTCATAATTAGAAATGGGTTCTTTTGAATGAATTAATACGTGAGGTATTACACCTAATATTCTATCTCTTAATTCTTTTTCAAACCCATTCATAACTGATGTAACGATAATGAGAGCGGCTACACCGATAGTTAAACCCATTACAGCCATAATGGAAGTAAAGGATACGAATGCTCCTTTGCTTGATCTAAAATACTTTAGGCCAAGAGAGGCTGAAAGTTTAAGCATTACTTTAATAGTTTTTCTAGAACGTCTTCTATACTACCTTTATATGGAGGTCTTATAGCATCAAGAAATTTATCTAAACCAAATCCTATTTGCTTATAAATTGGTTTATTGTTTGAAAAATTCATAAATCCATCAAAACCATCATATTTGCCCATTCCAGATGGACCAACTCCTCCAAAACCTAATTCATTTTGTTGAATATGTACCATAATGTCATTAACAGTTACTCCACCAGAGGTTGTTGAGTTTAAAACTTTTGCCTCTTCATTCTTATTATTACCAAAATAATATAAGCCCAATGGTTTATCATTTTTGTTTATATAGTTAATTGGTTCATTTATGTCCTTGTAAGTCTTTATTGGAAGTAAGGGACCAAAAATCTCTTCTTTCATTATTTGCATTTCATCAGTTGGGTTTAAAACAAGTGTTGGAGGAATTTTATGAGACTCTTGCTGAGAAAAATCTTCATTTGCTGGATTAATTTCCACAAGCTCTGCACCATGATCTCTGGCGTCTGTTAGAAGACCATTTAATCTATCATAATGTTTTTGATTTATTACTGATGTATAGTCAGGGTTATATTTAAGATCGCTATAAAATTCATTAACTTGTTCCTTACATGCTTCTACAAAATTATCCTTTTCTGTTTCATGCACATAAACATAATCAGGTGCTAGACAAATTTGACCTGCATTAAGAGTCTTATTAAACATTACTCTTCGTGCTGTTATTGCACCATGATCTTTGGCATCTGAGAGAAGACCATTTAATCTGTCATAATGTTTCTGATTTATTACTGATGTGTAGTCAGGGTTATATTTAAGATCGCTATAAAATTCATTAACTTGATTCTTACATGCTTCTACAAAATTATCCTTCTCTGTTTCATGCACATATACATAATCAGGTGCTAGACATATTTGGCCTGCATTCAAAGTCTTATTAAACATCACTCTTCGTGCTGTTATATCTATATTTGAAGAATCGCTGACTATAACTGGAGATTTCCCTCCAAGCTCCAACGTTAATGGAACTAGATTTTCTGAAGCCGCACGCATTACATGCTTGCCGATATTTCCACTTCCTGTAAATAACAAATGATCAAACTTAAGCTGAGTAAAAGCGGCGCCTATATCAGGACCACCTAGAAATGTTGCAAATTCAGTTTCATCAAAAGCACTGTCACATATTTCTTTTAAAAGCTCAGAAGTAATAGGAGTAAATTCACTAGGCTTATGCATCACCTGATTACCAGCACTAAAGATTCCAGCTAAAGGAGCAAGAGATAAATACATGGGAAAGTTCCATGGAGATATCATTCCAACAACTCCAAGCGGCTCTCTATGGATATATGATTTAGCTCCAAGAAATCCGAATGGGAAATTAGATTTTCTCTTCTCATCCTTCATCCAGGACTTTAAATGTTTTTTTGCATGAGAAAATGCAGGAAGAACAGCATAAACATCAGTAATTAAAGATTGATTAGGTGACCTTGATCCAAAGTCAGCGTTTAATGCTTCAGTTATTCTTTCTTTATTTTGAATAACCATATCTTTGACTCTATCTAATCTATCGATTCGTAATTCATATGAAGGCGGACCTTCATTCAAGAAATGTTCTCTTTGAAGTCTCAGAACTTCTTCCATTGACCTTTGATTTTCCATAATATCCTCCAAGCTAAATTAAGATCTATTCTTTTTATCTTTATTGTTAGCTTTTCTTATTATATCTCTTATTTCAGTCCAATCATTGTCTGAAAGTTCTGATAAATTAGAGAAAGTTCCGCCGCCACTTAAATACTGAGCACCATCTAGGGCAATAGTCTGTCCAGTAAGATATTCACAACCATCAGCCATTAAAAAAGTTGCTAGATTTTGTAATTCTTCCATTTTTCCTGCTCTACCAAGAGGAATAGCTTTATAGGTATCTTCACTTATATCGCCCTTTGGGCTTAATCTAGCCCAAGCACCTTCGGTTGGAAAAGGTCCAGGAGCAATAGAGTTTAGTCTAATTCCATAAGGACCCCATTCAACTGCCAATGATTTTGTCATAGCATCTAATCCAGTTTTTGACATTGCTGAAGGTACGACGTAAGCAGATCCTGTCCATACCCATGTAGCTAGTATAGAAATTATTGATCCTTTACATTTTTCCTCTATCCATCTTTTGCCAACTGAATGAGTTACATAAAAAGTTCCATGGAAAACTATGTTTGCAATTGCGTCAAACCCTCTTGAAGATAAATCCTTTGTTGGAGAAATAAAATTACCTGCTGCATTGTTTACAAGACCATCGAGAGGACCTTCATCAAAAATTCTACCTATATAATCATCAACATCTTGTGGGGATCTAATATCTAGAGGCTCATGTTTAACATCAACACCATATTTTTCTTTTAGATCATTAGCTGTATCTTCCAATACATTCCCACGTCTTCCACAAATATAAACTTGAGCACCATGTTTAGCGAAGTGAGTTGCCATTTCTTTCCCAAGACCAGTTCCCCCTCCAGTGACTAAAATCCTCTTATCTTTTAGTAAATCATCTTTAAACATATTTCCTCCCTATATATCTATTATTTCTACTATTGAATCTGCCCATTTAGAAGAATCATTTAATGAAGGTACCATAGTTAAAGATTTACCTCCATTTTCTATAAATAACTCCTTATATTCATCATCAATTTCATATAATGTTTCTAAATTATCGGCTGTAAAAGCGGGTGAAAGAACAAGTATATTTTCTATGCCTCTGCCTGGGAAACTTTCGAGAACCTCATCGGTAAAGGGTTCAAGCCAGTTTTTTGTTAATCTCGACTGGAATGAAACTGTATATTTATCTTGAGAAAGATTAAATCTGTTTGCAATAAGCCTAGTAGTTTCATAACACGTTGCTTTATAACAAAACTTATTTTCATTAGTTATTTCATTTTCACAATTGTTATCAGCACAAAGAGAATCATCATATATATCATCAACTGCCTTAGTTGGTAGTCCGTGATAACTAAATAAGATGTGATCATACTCATCAACATCAAATGATTTCAGCTTATCCTCCCAAGAATCTATAAATGATTCTTGTTCATAAAATTGATTTATAAATTTTATAGAAGGTGTAACACTCTGTTTTTTAAGAACTCTAGAAATTTCATCAAAAACGGATCCAGTTGTTGCAGTGCTATATTGAGGAAATAAAGGAAGTATTATAATTTCATCAAGATTTTGAGAAATTAACTTTTTTAATTTATCTTCGATAGATGGAGATTGATATCTCATAGCAAATTCAACCTCAATATGGGGTACTTTTTTACTAACTTTATCAGCTAAAGCAGATGTATTTACTATGAGAGGCGAGCCATTTTCAGTCCATATTTTTTTATAAATCTTTCCAGAGCTGAAAGCCCTGAAAGGGACAATGATTAAAGAAACTAGAATAAATCTAAGAATGTATGGAACAGTAATAACTTTTGGATCCATTAAGAATTGTCTTAAGTATTTAAAGACAGATAAATATCCTGGATCATCCGGTGTTCCAAGATTGATAAGTAACAGTCCTTTTTTAGTCTTCATATCTATATTTAAATATTGGGTGTAATACTATAAAAACAAACAAAACAAAGCATAAAATTCCGCTTGCGAAGTACAACAATGAACTATTATAAATGTACAAAGGCATAGCTACTATAGGTGTGAGTATATGACCTATAGGAAGAACTGATCCCAAGTGTCCTGCAGCTTCACCTTGGTATTCAGGTTGTTGAGCTATTGAGAGTCCGGATGAATTAGCAGGTCTAACCATGCCCAAACCCACTCCATGAAGGACAATGGAAGAAAAATATGTTGCAATCGAGTCTGATACAGCCATTATGCAATATGAAAAAGTAAGTATTAAACAACCATATATCAGTAATTTATAATTATTTAAATTAAACATACTAGTAAACATATTTTGACTAACGATTGTAGATATTGATAAAAGAACAAATGTAAAACTGATCAATAATGTTATATCTTCAAGATTATCGAAATTATCAGTTAAATAAAAACCAATAGATTGTAATAACGATGCTGAGCAAAGACTCAATACCGATGCAAACACTAAATAAGGCCATACGGTAGGCGCAAGTCTCGATAATTTAGCTGTTGGAATTTCTGAGACCTCCATAGGCTTATTTTCAAGTGTAAAAAATACACCCATAGCAATTGCGATTCCTAAAATAGAGAAGAAAATAAATGGAGCTAATGCTGATATCAAATATAAATACCCACCTAAAAGTGGACCAACCAATGTGCCTAAAAGAAAATTTGATTCAAACCTTGCAAATTTCTTGGTTCTCTTACTTTTAGGTGTAATGTCAGCAATATAAGCAAATGATGCAGGTCTTGTAGCCGATCCCAATAATCCATAAATTGTTCTTCCTAATATTAAAAGCGGAAATACAAATGCAGCACTTAGAATATTTTTATCTGCTAGATATATTGGCAATATAAGAATTATCATGGATATTGAATATCCAATATATCCAAGTATTGCTATATTTCTTCTTCCATATTTATCAGAAGCTCTCCCCCATGGTGCAGACGTCATTGCCCAAGCTACAGCAGATAAAGAAAAAATAAATGAAGCTTGTATTTCTGAAAGACCTAAGTCCCTTGCTAATGGTGGAATGATTGCATAAACAAAGGACATACCAAGACCAACAGCAAAAAGCCCTGATTTTAGCCAGAACATTGGTTTCTTCACTTTATTAAGAGATACCTATTTTTGAACGAATTTCTTCAATGAATTCTTGCGCTAATGGACGAACCTTTTTTGCTCCGTCTGAAAGATGGTCATTTACTAAATCTTTTTGCTCTTTTAATTCAAAATATCTTTCACGAATAGGTAAAAGAGAATCATTAGCTTTATTAAAAAGCTTATTTTTAGCATCACCCCAAGATATGCCATTTTCATATTCTTCTTTAAACTCAGCTATCTCTTCATCTGATGCGAAATTTTGATAAAGACTAAAGACATTACAGGATTCGTGGTCTTTAGGCTCACCTGGCTCGAGTGAGTTAGTGATAATTTTCATAATTGATTTTTTTAATGTTTTTTCATCACAAAGCAAAGGAATCACATTGTTATATGATTTACTCATTTTTCTTCCATCTATTCCTGGAATTGATTCATCATCATTAATAATTGCCTCAGGGACCTCAAAAGTGTCACCAAATATATGATTAAATCTATTTGCAATATCTCTTGTCATCTCTAGATGCTGAAGCTGGTCAGGGCCAACAGGTACATGGGTTGAATTAAACATTAATATATCAGCAGCCATAAGAATTGGATAAGAGAATAAACCCATGTTAATTCCTTTATCATCATCATTATTTTCTTTTAATGCTTTGTAAGCATGCGCCCTATTCATTAATCCCTTTGCAGTTACACAATGAAGTATCCAACTTAATTCTAGGATTTCTCTAATATCAGATTGCTTGTAAAAATAAGAGCTTTTAGTATCTAATCCACTCGAGAGCCATGCAAGAGCAATGTTCTCAATAGATGAAGTGACTTCTTGAGGATTATTAACTTTAATAATCGAATGGTAGTCTGCTAAAAAAAAGAAGGAATCTTTTGATTTTTTAGCTAATTCAAGACTTGGTCTTATAGCACCAAAATAGTTTCCTAAGTGTGGGGTGCCTGAAGTAGTAATACCTGTTAAAATTCTATTTTTCATTACTCTAATTATAAACGCGATATATAAAAAAAATGGAAAGAACTGATCAAATTATTGAATTAATATCAAAAGCAAATCAATCATTTGATAGTGGTGTTATTAGAGATGGTCAAAAACTTACAAGAGAAGCTCTTAAACTTGTAAAGATTCAAGGAAAAATTCCTAATAAGATTAAGCATAAACTTAATGCAACAGTCGCCCTTTCTAGATATTTTGATGATATTTCCTCTTTTGCAACTAACCCAAAAAGAGACGAGCTAGTAAACAAAATAAAAAAAATAGCAGATAATCCAATTAAAAATCCACGTAAACAGGCAGATGAGATACATAAAGTTCAAGCGCAATGGCAAGCATTAGATCAAACATCTAAAACAGCCTCGCAAAAACAGTGGAATATATTTAGATCTTATGTTGATAAAGCATGGATACCCTGTGGTGAATTCTTTGATGAACTCAATAAACAAAAGTTAGTTAATGCAACAAAAAAACAGCAGGTCACTCAAAATCTAACTGACTTTGTTCAAAAAAATAACAATAAGTTTCCAACTATTAGGATACTAAGAAATAAATTAAGAAAATTTGAAGATTTATGGAATAGTCATGCGCCTGTCAGGGATGATGCATTCAGAAAACTAAAGTCAGATTTCATTGATGCAAAAAAACCAATTCTTGATGAGATAAAAAAACAAAACGAGCAAATTAAAATAAAAAAAGAACAAATCATTGAATCAGTATCAAAAATAAATTCAGAAGATATGGATGAAAATATTTCTAAATATATGAATCTTAAAAAAGACTGGAATATTCTAGATAAATTGCCCCATAAACTAGAAAAAATATTATGGAAAGAATTTATATCATCTGGAGATAGGTTTTTTGAGGAGCAAAATAAAAATAAACAACTTCAACTTGATGAATTAGGCCTTGTTTTAAAAGATCTAAAGAAATATAGGATTGAGGATCTTCAAGAAATGCTTCCAAAGTTTGATCTAATCAATAAAACAAAAGAATATAAATCTCTTCAAAATCATGTTGTTAAATTACGCAATGATGAAAAAGATAAGAGAAATAAAGAGTCTATTAATGATTTAGAGAAACTATTCGAATATATTACTGAAAAAAAAGATTTATCTGATTTAACCAACTTAGATAATTCATATAAGGAAATATTTGATTATAAGTTTGATTCTCACTCTAAAGATGAAATGCTTGAATCATGCATAAGAATAGAAATGATATGCAATGTTGAATCATTAAAAAAAGATGAAAAAATTAGGAGTCAAATGCAGCTTAAGATTCTCACTGAAAAATTCAATAAAGCTAAACTAACAAAAAAAGAAGAAATCTTTCTTCACATAAAGAATTTTTTCCTAAATTTATCAGTCTCTAAAGTTACCAATACTGAAAAAAATCTTTGGAAAAGAATAATTAAAGCTATTAAGACTTCTTAAGATTAAGTTTCTCTTGTATTAATCGATGCTTTTGTCGATCAAGATTATAAAAATAAAAAATAACAATGGGTATCAGTAGCATGATTGGGACCAAGCCACCTTGAGTTGATATTAAAAAGAAAATTTGATCATCTGAAGGGTTTGTAGAAGTAAAACCAATAATACTTAAAACAAAGCCAGCTATTGCAGTTCCAAATCCTGTATTAACCTTTTGTAAAAAACCAAGTGCTGCAAAGAGAACACCCTCTTGTCTTTTATCAGTAATTAATTCTACTTCATCTGCTATGTCAGCAACCATAGAGTCGCGAATCATATTGCCAATGATGTTATTCGTAATGCCAACAAGAATAAATATCCATAAAAACATTACCAATTGATATGTGCCTTTTGGAGGAGTTAAATCGAAATACCCAAGTATTAATGGAGCTGGATAAATAATTCCAGTTAAAAACATTGATACTAATATTATGCTCCTTTTCTCAAACAGCTTTACCAATCTTGGAGCTAATGCAAATGCTAAAAAGGCACATACAACATACATTGGTAAAAATAATGTAATCTGTGTTCCAGATAACTCCCAAAAATAAGTGTTTATGTAAAGAGTTAAGGTATTTCCAAGACCCCAAGCTACAGATAAGCCAAATGAACCAAAAAAGAATATTACAAAAGTTTTATTAGTTAATGCCATTCGAATTTCTTGAAATATATCTTTTATAGTTATTCTTCCCTCCCAAGTAGATAAAGCAGTTCCATATCGCAGGGTTGATATAGAAGAAATAATAATGAACAAACCCATAATAGCTGCGCCTGTATAACCAAAAGGAGCCCACGCATCAGGATTTAGCTGCCCTTTTGAATACTCTGGAGTTGAAGCAAAGAAAACATAGTAACCTAAGAAAGCATTTGAAAGGCCTGCTAACCATCCAAATAGTTCGCGAATAGAAAATAGTGCTGTTCTCTCGTCATAATCTTTTGTAATTTCTCCTCCAAGCGCTCTATGAGGCACATCAAATAATGTCATCCCGAATCTTGTAATAATGCAAAATGAAAGCATCCAGATAAACAAAGATGCTTGAGTTAATTCCCAATCTGATCTTGGCATAAATAAAAATATATACCCAAGTACAATCGGAACTACTGATGCAAATAAATATGGATGTCTTCTTCCGATAGAAGAGTTTGTTCTATCAGATATTGAACCAATAATTGGATCTGTAAATGCATCAAAAAATAGAGCTATAGCTATGGCCAAACCAGCTAGCCCAGGCTCAAGACCTACTACGTTTCCATAATAAAAAAGTAAAAAAAATGTAAACATATCAACCTTGATACCGTTTGGTACAGCACCAGTTGCATATGCGATCTTCGCTTTACTTGTTAACAATTTTTATCCAGATGTTGTATAAGTTCTTCCTTAAACTTATTAAAAACAGGTTCTTCAATTAAATGTCCCATATTTTCAACCATCAAAAGGTCACTATTAGAAATTAGTTTATGGGAATGGTATGCATTTTTAGGCTTAACTAATGGATCAATGTCACCGTGAATTATTAATGTTGGTATTTTGATATTACTAACTTTCTTAACCCTATCTCTAGTTCCTAAAATTGCAGCCATTTGCCTTATAAAACCTGTATCGTCTTTGCTTCTATCAATTGACTGACCCACCTCATTTCTAAATTCTTTTGTATTGTGGTTATATCCTTTCATACCGATAGTTGAAACTAACCTTACAGCCCTATCTATTCTTTCCTCTTTTGTAGCATTTTTAAAAGCTCTTTCTTGTAATAATCTTATAACTCTAAAACTTGGTCCATTTGTAGGATTTGGTGTCGATACCATTGAAGCAATTTGAGTATATGAATGAAATCTATCAGGATGATTAGCAACCAATATTTGTGAAATCATCCCTCCCATAGACATACCAATTACATGACATTTATCAATACTTAGATAATCTAAGAGCATAACAGCATCATTGGCCATATCATCTAGCTTGTACTCTGATTTAATTGGTATATTTAAATAATATTTTAAATAATTGCTCAAAAATGTAGGATTTGATTCAAATCTTGTTGATAACCCCATATCTCTATTATCATAGGCAATTGGTCTGTAACCAGAATCCTGAAGTCTTTTAATCATATATGGAGGCCAAAATGTAAGCTGGCCACCAAGGCCCATAACCAAAAGAACAGGTATACCGCCAACGGGACCATAATCTCTATAATAAATTTCTAGATTATCTTTCTTTGCATAGCCCTCTTCAAAACCAGATGCATTATTAAAGAACATAATTAGACTAACTTGCTAGTAGCGGTTGCACTGGCGACAATCTTATCATTTTGAAAGAGTTCAGCACTCGTATATGCAATCGTTCTTCCCTCTTTAATATACTTAGCCCTAACGAGAATTTCTCCTACGGTGCATGGTCTAAGAAATTGAACATTGATATCTAGAGTTAATGGATTAACTTGGCCATTTGTTAATGCTAAGACGAGTTGAGCCATGCATGAATCAAGCATTGCAGTGACAAAACCACCTTGAACAATAGTATCGTTTGAATGCGTTAGGTCTACAGAGGCATTAAATTTAAGCTCAAGAGTTTTGTTATCTTTATCAAGATTAAAATCTGAAAAGCCAAGAATATCTAAGAATTTAGGTTTATTAATACTAAAAGGATTAAATTCGTGCATATTTATTGTTAAGTGGCGGAGAGACAGGGATTCGAACCCTGGAAGGAGTTGCCCCCTTGCTGGTTTTCAAGACCAGTGCATTCAACCGCTCTGCCATCTCTCCTAAAGGCAATTATTATAGATTATTTTTAAAATTATTTAACTATTCCGAAGTATACAAATACGGACCATAAAGCAAAATAAATTAAAGCACCGACTCCAAGACCTATGACTATGGTAAGTAGTTTTTTGATAACTTTCATTTTTAAATCTCTAAAATTTCTATTTAATACATTCTATTAAAAAAATATTCTTATATATAATATTATTATGACTAAATTGT
>OCVP010001014.1_pt1 | contig 12314 bp, 10 predicted proteins | sample 1539171 | NCBI WGS metagenome assembly OCVP01 (sample SAMEA51879418, study PRJEB22527) | metagenome
AATCTTTTTTTACATTTTGTCCTTCAAGTGCTTTTGTGTTTGATACCTGTACTAATCCTGTTTTTGGATGAAGAGAACCTGGCATTCCAATGCCTACTGTTATATCTTTTGTTTGTCCAGCAGTATCACTTATTAAGCCACAAACGGCATTTAATATTTTTTGATAATCATCTTTAGGTGATTCAATTCTATTTCTTGCAAGTTCCTCATTTGTAATTGTATCCAAAGCTATGGCCTCTAGCTTTGTACCACCCCAATCAAGACCAATCTTCATACTATTTACTCAATTCAAAATTAAGACTATATTTCTCTATATTACTAGTACCAATAATTTCTAATTCATTATTTTTATTTTGCTTCCAAATATATGGTGCATCTGGATATTCTTCTGCATAATCAGTTGCAACACCAATCAAATAAGATACACCATCAATAGTCTCTAATTCAAAGTATCTAATGTAATAATGGTATGTATTACATCCATCAGCATTTTCTTCTAGAAATTTACCATCTATGGAGTTCTTAAAATTATTGTTGTTATTTAAATTAATTGTAAACTCTCCTGGACCAAAATTTTGCCAAGAGGGGCCGATACAAACTCCTAGAAAGTCTTCTTCATAATCTTCCCTAAATTTCAAATCAAAGACTAGCTTGTAATTTTTAATAGAATCTGCTTTTTTTGGAAAAGCTTGTATTGAGATAGAAACATTTCCATTTATATTTTTTTCAATATCAATAGATATGCGAGTAGTAATTAAGTCAAATCCCTCTACTGACTCAATTTGATATAAATTAGAATCAATGCTTGTACAAGAAGTTATAAAAATTAATAGAGATACACATAAGGGTCTCAACCCTTAACTGCTCCCCCTATTAAACCTCTAATAAAAAATCTTTGCAAACTAAAAAAAACAATCAATGGAACAATCATTGAAATTACTGCACCTGACAACCTTAGGTGCCATGCTTCTCCAAAAAGTCCGACAACAATTTGGGACATGTGTGATGTTACTACCAAATTTTCGGGTTTGTATACCCCTAAAAATACATTTGCAACTAAAAAATCATTGTAGACCCAGAGAAATTGGAATGTAGCAAAAGCCGCAATTCCTGAAATAGATAAAGGGGCAACTAATTTTAGAAATGTAGTCATATTGCTAGCACCATCAATTTTTGCAGACTCAATGACACTTTTTGGTAGTCCCATCATAAAATCTCTCAATAGAAATGTTGCTAAAGGAAGTCCGAAGCCAGTATGTGCAAACCAAGTTGCGACAAAAGTACCATTTATATCTAAAGCTGGAATCAAAGTTATTCCACCTAATTCAATACCACTTTTAAATAATTGAACCAAGGGAATAAGAGACATTTGAAGTGGAATTATCATAGATGCAACAATCATCATAAACAAAAAGTTTTTACCTTTAAACTCCATGAATGCAAACGCATAAGCTGCAAAAGCGGCGATGGTTATCGGAATTATTGTAGATGGTATTGTAATTGCAAGAGAGTTATAGAATGACCTATCAAGGTTTTCAGCAAAGAAAACCTCACTATAATTTTGAAGAGTTAATTCCCTCCAATACTCCCCTGTATAAATTGCTTCCCACCAGGAGGTCCTTTTGATTGCTTCAGGTGGCCTGAATGAACTTAATAAAAATCCAAATATTGGAAAAATCCAAGTAAGAGCTATAGCTACCAAAATAAGTTTTGTAATTGGTTTGTCGTACCATTTTTGATTATTTCTTGTCATATTCTTGAATTTTCTTTTTCTCTGAATGCATTACCGACGATAATCGGTATCACGCAAACAAAAATCAATACTGCAACTGTTGAAGATCTGCCAATATTTCTATATTTTGAAAACTCATCTAGCATTTTAACAGCAAGAAGATTGGTTTCTAAATCACCTCGAGTAGAAACATAAATTATATCGAACGCTTTTAGCACGGTAACTACCATATAAGTACCAACAACAATTACTGTGCTTTTTATATAGGGAATAACAATAGATACAAATATTTTCAATTCTGAGGCACCATCAATTTGTCCTGCTTCCATAATATCTGACGGTATAGCTTTTATGCCAGCTGAAAATACTACAGCGGCAAAGCCGGTATATGCCCAAATCATGATTATCAACAGTAAAACTGTATTGAGTGGTAAATTTATTAGTAAATTAGAAAACCATCCACCTGCTTCTAGGCTTTCTGCAATATTTAAACCTGAAAGATCTCTTTGTTGCAACCACCCAATTGCACGATTACAAGAATCATCAGCATAATCAAAAAGGGTGCCATCAATTAAACGATTATTTGAACACTTTTCTCCTGCTGAAACCCTTATGCCGTTTATAATTCCTATTTGTGTTAAGGGTGGAGGCCTGTATTCATATATAAATTTAAAAATTGCAGTAGCACCTACTGCAGAGATTGCCATCGGCATAAATACGATTGATTTAAAAAAAGCTTCCCCCTTATTAAGTCTATCCGAAAGCCAGCCAACAATTAAACCAATGAATAATGTGAAAAAAACTACAAAGACTAACCATACAATTTGATTTCTTATAGTAACTAACATTTCTGCATCACTAAATGCCCATGAATAATTTTCTATTCCATTAAATGACTGCCCATATCTATCTTTAAAACTTAAATAAATTGTTCTTATTGCGGGATATAGCAAAAATAAACCAATCATAAATATTGACGGACCAGCAAACATTTTTGCTTCTAATGAATCTCTTTTTTCCATTGGAGCTAATCTGATAAGTCGCTCCATTCCACTAAATAATAAGAAAACAAAAGAAGAACCTACTAAAAGGCCAATCACTACCAACATATTTCTTGAAATAAGTTCGGTTAACTCTCTAAATAAAATGGCCTGGGAGAGAAACCATACTAAAGGAAAAGCTCCAAGTGCTAAAAAAGAAATACCAAAATTGAAAAGTCTTTCTTGTTGTGTTTTATTTTTCATAATTACTCTAAATAAATTATAGATGGCCACCTTAAAAGGTGGCCATCTAAATGATTAAAAATTTCTTAGCTTATGGCCAAGATTTTTCAATATTGTCTAATGCTGTATCAATGTAACCTGGACCTTCGACAGCAAGATTCATCATTTCTTTCCAGAATGAACCTGCTCCAACCTCAGGTGGCATCAAGTCAGATGCATCAAACCTAAATGCGTTTTCTGCTAAAGCACCAGTAATTGTGTCAGCCAACACTCTTGTTATATCTTTTGAATATAACGAAGTATCAAAATCTACGTGTCCGTAAATTCTTGAATTATCTGGCCTTTGAGCTGCTGCTTCAAAAAAGTCGCTGCTTAACATATAGTTAACAACTTCTTTAGTTGCATCTCTATCGTTAAATACACCGAACATGTCACCAGCTCCTAAAGCTGCCTTTGGAAGTCCATCATCCATTGCTGGGAATGGGAATACTGTTGTCTCCGTTCCAGCACCAGCTTGTGCGGCCTCAGGCCAGAAACTGGTTATAAATGATGCCTGTCTGTGCATAAAGCAACCAGGATTTCCATTTGCATCTTTTTCAAACATTGGGTCTTGTGCATTACCGAAATATGTTGAAACGATAGCATCTGTACCACCTACAACATAACCTTCAGTATGCATAATTTGACTTAAAAATGTTGCTGCATTCTTAACAACTGGATCGTTGAACGGAATATCATGACTTACCCATTTATCATAGGTTGCTGTTCCTTCGCCTGTACGAAGCATGATGTCTTCCATCCAGTCAGTTGCTAACCAACCAGAAGCACCGTTTGAATACATACCAAAACAGAATGGAGTCATTCCGTCAGCAACAATTTGATCTGCAAGTGCAATCATTTCATCCCATGTTGTTGGAATAGAATATCCTCTTGCCTCAAATTCTGCTGGTTGATACCAAACAATACTCTTAAGGTTAAATGCATGAGCTCCCCCATAATGTGCACCGTCTACTTCTCCTAGACCGACAATATATGATGAAAAGCTTGATCTATATTCATCCATGTCTACACCAAGATCTTCAAGCGAAACAAGATACCCTCGTTGCGCTGCATCGACTACAGCTCCAGGCTGTGGCCATAATGCAATATCAGGTGTGTCTCCAGATTCCATTTGAATTTGAACTTCCTGCTCAAAGTTATCTGAACCTTGGAAGCTAACAATAATTCCTGTTTCTTCTGTGAAGGAATCAAAGTTTTCTTGGAATCCTGCTGCGTCGTTACCGACTAAAGCACCTGTGATAAAGACTTCTTCTCCTTCGAGACTGCCTCCACCACATGCTACAGCTATCATGGACAAAATAACTAACAGTCCAAAAATAGACTTTTTCATTATTTATCTCCCTTTTATACGTACGTATGCTAAAAATAAGGAATTTTTAGCTGTTATTATTGTATTTCTTTATTGCGTGTTTTACATAATAAAATAAAAAAAATTAATTTTTGACTTGATTTTTTATAGAAAAATTTTTATGTGCCCGGGGGGGGACTCGAACCCCCACATCCTTTCGAATAACGGATTTTAAGTCCGTCGCGTCTACCAATTCCGCCACCCGGGCTAATATCTAATCTAATATTTTTTTAATATTAGACCTTCCAAAATATCACTATTTGAAACTTTAATTGAATTTACATTATATTTAGAAATAATTTCTTTCGCTAATAGTATTCCTGCTTGAATAGTTTTAGCTCTTTTTGGATCTAGTCCCTTATATTTTGTAATGATTTGTGGTTCATTTAAGTGCAACAACTCATTACTAATTTTGAAAACATCTTCATTTTTTAACTCTGTTAGGTGTATTTCTTTCTCATTAAATTGAGTCTGTTTCAAAAAAATTGATGCAAGAGATGTAAACGTGCCTGCGACTCCTACCAATAATCTTCCATCAAATGCATTAGGTTCTAATAGGTGACTCTCTATATACTCTCTAGCTAGCAATACTGATTTCTCTGGAGGTGGTAGTTTATCAAAAAATAATTCACTAAGGCTGACAACACCAATGTTGACTGACTTTGAGACTATTTTTTTATCATAATCATAAATAAACTCAGTACTTCTTCCACCAATATCGACAATAAGAAAATTTTCCAAACTACCTAAAGAATTTAAAACACCCACACTAGTTAATACGCCCTCTTCTTCACCCGAGACAATATCAATTTCAAAACCGAATTTCTTCTCTATTAGTTGTATAATTTCTTGACTGTTTGCGGCATCTCTAAGAGCAGCTGTACCAACAATTTGAATATTTTCAACGTTGTTTTTGTTTATAGTTTTAAAGTAGCCTGCAAGTACTTTTAATACTCTCTTTGTAGCTTCTTTAGAAATAATTTTTGATTCTGATAATTTATCAGCCATTCTTGTGACTTGATGTTCTTTATAAATTGTAGTTAATGTGCCGTTGGTTATATCTGCAATAAGAAGCCGTGTAGAGTTAGAGCCAAGATCAATTGATGCAGCTCTTACCAAATTACTTTCCAGTCTTTATTTTTTTCAAATGTCTTAGGATTTATACAGGCTTCTTCACAATTAAAACTTCCTATAGATTCAACAACAATTTTTCCTATTACGTTTTTTCCAGTCGAAAGTTCGTCTGCAGTATGGGAGTGTAAGCATTTAATAGATTCTGTAGCACCGCCTACCCCACCTGTAGCTTGTGGCCCAGAATTATCATTAGCTAACTCTTCTCTTTCAGCTTGATATGATTTCTGTCGAGATTGCCACTTCTCTTTAAGGTCAGGATTGTTTTCTAATTCTTTATCTAATTCTTTTATGAGTCCTTGAGATTCTAAAGATCCAATTTTTTTATTGTACATAGGACAAGTAAGCCAATATGTTGTCGGAAATGGAGTTCCATCATTTAATTTTGGAGGAACTTTTATGACTGCCGGAATGTCAAGATGACATCTACAACTTACTTCTGAATCACTTCTGAGCTCTCTGCCGATTTGTTGCTGAACGATTCTGGAATCGTTATTCACCTTCTTTACCGACCACGTAATCTATTACATACTCAATCAAGCTTTTGTCTCTATCTGACTTTAAGGTTTCTTCAATTGGAGTTACTGGTTCAGGAACTTCAAATCTATATAAAACTTCTCCTTGTTCTCCATAGCCTCTTTTTCTGAGAATTAATTCAGCTTTTTCTGGATCATCTAAGTCTGAAATTTGTTGATTCCAATCATCTATTTGATTTTGCAATAAAACAATTTCTTCCTGCCTGTCCTCTAGTGAGTTTTGTAGAACTTTTAATTTGTCATAACTTTCCTGATAAGTATCAAATAAAAAGAAAAGGAAGGAAGAAATTAACGTAAAAATTAATAATCTGGAAAATATATTATTACCTATAGTTTTTAAACTTGCCATTTTGAATTGTTAAAGTTTTCGAATCCAATTGTCTCGGCAATTCTTAAAAGCTCATTATATTTTGCTGTTCGCTCTGAACGAGCTGGTGCACCAGTCTTAATCTGCCCACTAGAAGTCCCGACAACTAGATGACTAATAAAGGAATCCTCTGTTTCTCCAGATCTGTGTGAAACCATACTTGCGTATGTGTTCTTGCTTGCTAGCTCCATGGTATTTAAAGTCTCAGTAATTGTTCCAACTTGGTTTACTTTAATTAAGATTGCATTTCCGCAATTTTCATCAATTCCTTTTTGAAGTACTTCTTCCTGTGTAACAAATAAATCATCACCAACGAGTTGGGTGGAATCGTTTATTTTGGAAGTTAAGTATTTCCAACCCTCCCAATCATCTTCTGCGAGCCCGTCTTCAATTGATACTATCGGGTAAGAGTTGGTAAGGTCTACTAAATAATCAGACATCTCTGTGTTAGTCAAGCTGTTGCCTTCAATCATGTAAGCACCATCTTTATAAAACTCAGATGCAGCCGCATCTAACGCTAAAGAAATTTGGTCAGAAGGTTTGTAGCCAGCTTCTGCAATTGAAAGCATTATTTCATCTAAAACTTCTTTTGATGATGTAAAGTTTGGAGCGAAACCACCTTCATCTCCTACGTTTGTTGCTAATCCTTTATCTTTTAATCTTTTCTTTAATGTGTGATAGACCTCAACACCAGCCTTTAACCCATCATCAAATCTTGTAAATCCGTGAGGAACAATCATAAACTCTTGAATATCGACAGAGTTATCAGCATGCGCACCACCATTCAAAATATTCATAAAAGGTACAGGTAAAGACGGGTCTCCATAAATATTAGGAATAAGTTCATAAACATATTTTTTAGATGATTTTGCATAAGCAACCATATTTGCCATTGAAACAGCAAGTATTGCATTAGCACCTAGCTTGCTTTTATTTTTTGTTCCATCTAGTTCAAGCAAAGCTTGATCGATTTTTGACTGATCGCCGGCGTCACTTCCAATTAAAGTGTCGGATATAAAAGAGTTTATATTTTCGACTGCTTTGTTGACACCTTTTCCGTTAAAGTCTTTTGATTCGTCTCTTAATTCATGAGCTTCTAAACTTCCTGTTGAAGCTCCTGAAGGAACAGCCGCACGGCCCCAGCTTCCATCATCAAGTGTAACTTCTACTTCAACAGTAGGATTAGCTCGAGAATCTAGGATATACCTAGCAAATATATGTGTAATTTTTTTATTCATAACCCTGTTACTTAAAATCTAGCACAAATTGTTTGATTTGTTACTTTTCTTCGGTTTTCTTAGCTTCTCCCCACAATTTTTCTAAGTCAGAATCATCTTCAATATGTTTCTCAACATATTGTGCTCTTTTAATAAATCTCTGAGTTGATTTATTTAGTTGTATTTCTGGATCAGCATCTAAATATCTACATACATTAACAATGGCAAATAAAACATCCCCAATTTCACTTTTCCGTTCATCCAGATTTTCAGCTTCTTCTAGCTCTTTAACTTCAGAAAGTAAATCTTCAAGAGCTTCTTCATAGCTTGCATAAGAGAGGTTTAGTTTTTTTGCTTTTCTCTGTGTTTTAAAAGCTCTTGTTATTGATGGTAATTTACTGTTGATATCATCGAATATTGATGCATCACTATCTTTTTGTTTTAATGTCTCCCACTGTTTTTCTACTTCTTCAGCGCTATCGAGTTTTACATCGCCAAAAACATGTGGGTGGCGTTCGATTAATTTTGCTTGAAGTGAGTTTATTACATCAACTATTGCAAATTTATTATTTTCCTCAGCAATTTTTGAATGTAGTAAAATTTGGAGCAGCAGGTCTCCCAATTCATCTTTTACATGTTCATAATTTGAATCTTTTTCTTCAATTCTTGCGAGTGAATCTAATAATTCATACGCTTCTTCGATTAAATGTCTTGACAATGATTCATGAGTTTGTTCCATATCCCATGGACATTCTTCCCGGAGCTTTTTTACAATACCTACAAGTTCATCAAACTCATTCATAATTAAAGACTACTATTTAATATTTCATATACGCTGTCTGGAGTTAAGACATCTTTAAAGTTTAAAACTAAACGTTTATTTCTAAAGATAAACTTTTTATCTAATGTTTTAATCCTCAAATTTACTTCTTCAGTCAAGTCAACTGGGAAGAGTTCAATCTGAGATTCTCTTATTTTGCACCTTAAAATGTTTTTTTCACTCAACACAGATCTTATCTTTGCAGTAATGAACAAGTTATTAGATACCTCTGGAAGTTCACCAAACCTATCGATAATTTCATCTTTGACTTCATCAACTTTTGAATGATGAGTATGTTCAAGTCTTTTATAAATGTCTATTCTCTCAGAGTCTGCATCTACATAGCTTTTAGGAATTGAAGACCCCCAGAAACAATCTAATTTTATATCCGGCTTTATATCTGGCTTTATTGACTCTATTGATTCATCTAAAGATTCTAAGACATATTGATTAAAAATATTTAGTCCCACATTTGCAATAAAACCTGATTGTATATCTCCTAAAATACTTCCAGACCCTCTAAGTTGTAAATCTTTCATAGCTAATGAGTATCCAGTAGCCGTCTGGCCGATGGATTTAATTGCATCTAACCTTAACTCTGCATCTACCCCTAAATTGCTTGAATGAAAGAAATAGGCAAAACTTTGATCTCCCCTTCTTCCTACCCTTCCTTTAAGTTGATAGAGCTGGGACATACCTAATAACTCTGACCTAAGAGTTATGAGAGTATTCACTTTTGGTAAATCAATTCCAGCTTCCACAATTGTGGTAGCAAACAACACATCTACTTTACGATCCCAAACATCTTGCATTGTATTTTCAATTTGTTCTGCAGATAATTGGCCATGTAAAATTTTATGATTTAAGTTTGTAAATTGTTTTGAGATGATCTTCATCCATTCCTCAAGTTCACTAATTCTGTTGAGTACAAAGAAGACTTGACCTCCTCTTGAAATCTCTCTCTGAATAGCAAGAGCAATAGCTGACTCATCTACGCTGCCCACGTGAGTTAATGTTTCTAATCTGTTTTCTGGTGGAGTTTCAATTCTTGATGTTTCTCTAATTCCCATAAGAGATTGTTCAAGTGTTCTTGGAATCGGTGTGGCAGTTAATGTTAGCTTGTGGACTTGAGTGGCTAAATTCTGCAGTCTATCTTTTGCTTCAACTCCAAATCTATGTTCTTCATCAATTACGATTAATTTTAAGTTATTGAATATAACATCGTCACTTAGAAGTCTATGGGTTCCTATAACAATATCCACTGTTCCATCATTGACCCCTTTAATAATTTCTTTTAAGTCTTTCTTTTTTACAAATCTGCTTAAGTGTTTAATATTCAATGGGTAATTTTCTAATCTATTTACAAAAGTTTCAATATGCTGTTGGACAAGAATTGTCGTTGGTGCAAGAACTGCAACTTGTCCTCCTGAAAAAGCTACTTTTACTGCTGCTCTAAGTGCAACTTCTGTTTTTCCATATCCAACATCTCCAAAAATTAATCTATCCATTGGAGTATTTTTACTTAAGTCTTCTTTAACATCATTTATTGCTGTTAACTGATCTGGAGTTTCGACATATTCAAAATCGCTTTCTATTTCTGCCTGCCATGGAGTATCCTCATCAATAATTAGGTTATTGTTTTCAATTTTTCTTAATTTGTAGAGATTCAAAACTCTATCAGCTATAACCTTTGCGTTTTGTCTAGCTTTTTCTTTAGCACGCTCCCACTCTCCGCCACCTAATCTAGATAATCTTGGATTTTCACCTCCTACATAAACCTCAAGTTCATTAATTTGATCTGATGGAACATAAAGTCTGTCTGTTCCGCCAAACTTAATTGATAAGTAATCTTTATCTACATCTTTAATTTTCTTAACCTCAGTTCCCTCGTAAAGCCCTATGCCATGAAACTTGTGGACAACATATGTATTTGGTACAAGGATTGATTCCTCATTTAATTTTCTCTGTTTTACTTTTTTGTCTTTTTGTTTTCTATTAGTAAATAATGACTCATCAATAACTGCAATACTCATTTCTTGAAACACTGCTGAGAACGAAAACGAGTTCTCAACAATATGTAAATTCTTTACTCCAGAAAACTTTTCTACAATTTTTTTATTTCTACTGGATAAATACACCTTTGATAACTCATTAATATTCTCCAAAACCTTATCGGGACCTAAGCCATCTAAAAATTGTGGAACATTACTGATGTTTTCTAAATCATTTGTGGCATAAAAAATTGTTTCATATCTATTTATTTCTAGAAATGCATCCACATATCTGGATTTCATTTTTGATACTTTTAAAGAAAAATACTTTTGTAAATTATTGAAACTATCCTCTTCAATCTTTTGAAGTTCACTTAAAGTTTCTTTACATGAATTAAAGTCGATTATATTAATGCTTACATCATCTGGTACAAAATCTAGTAAAGACTTGAAGTTTGTTAGGTTTTGCGAAAACTGAAATAATTCGTATTCATCTAAGTCTTTATTTGGTTCTATTTCTAGTGATTTGAAAATGTCTTCTTGCTTTGTTTGAAACAATTCAGACGAAGGGGTTATTAAAACTTTTTTAATATTTTTTAATGATCTTTGGGTAATGAAATCAAATAATTTTAATTCAATTACTTCATCGCCATTAAAAATAATTCTTGTTGGGTATTCACTATTGAGCGGATAAATATCAATCTGCCCACCACGAATAGCAAATGTTCCTCTGGACTCAACCCTGTCTTTATTTACATATCCAAGGAAAGCAAGATTTTCTATTAAATTTTCAAAATCTACTTCTTGTCCAATTTGCACATCTATTACGTCTAAATCATTAATAAAAATTTTTTGAGTAAAGGATTTCATACTCATTGCAATATCAAAAGAATCATTGACTAGTAGGTTATGAAGTGTTTGAAGTCTTTTTCCTTGAATCTCTAATGATGGTGTAAATGAGTCATATGACAAAGTATCCCATGCTGGAAAATGAGACGACTCAGATACAAAATTAGAAAAATTATTATAAAATTCTAAAGTTTCTTTTTCTGTTGGAAAAATATAGATATTTTTTCTATCCCTTTTATTTAAATAAAAGAATGGTGCAAGCGATTCAGGGGAATAATTGAATGTTTCTACATTCATGGTTTAAATTTTTTTTAGATTTACGTAGCTCTCATCAATTAACCAATTGATAGTTTTCTTCATAAACATTGCCAAATCAATATAGTTTATATTTAATTTTTTCCCAGCTTTGGAACCGTCATAAATATGTCCATGTGTTAAAACTCTTGCTGACTCACTACATATTAATGGAGTTGAATTAGATACTAGCTTATAAAGGTCTCCAAGTGGCGCAATAATTTTTAATCCTAATTTTGATATATATATTGGTCTTCCTGACCATTCCGATAAAGACTTAAGCTTAGAGAGCAACTCTTCACTCGTTGTTTGAAAACTATTTAGAACATACCTCTCATTGGCTTCGCCATTTAAGAGAGCTTGATAATGTCCATCTGTGCAATCATCAATATCAACAATTGAGATATTATTTTTTATCAAAGGGGGATATTTTTTATTAAGCGTAGAAATTAATAATTTTGCTGTACCAGATACACGACCTGGACCTTGAACAGAGGATGGGTTAACAGATACAAACTCAAAGTCTTTGTCATAATCAAATGCTTCTTCTTCAGCTAAAAACTTTGACTCTTCATATTTACTAAGGAAGTAACCTCTATGATTGGATAACTCATTGCCAACAGTTCCTAATTCTTCTCCTAAAGTTACTGCAGATGATGTATAAATAAATTTTTTAATCTTTAACCTGTTACCAAGTTCAAGCATTTGTTTAGTTCCTTCTATATTTGCTTTAAACATTCCATCTG
>OCVP010001016.1_pt1 | contig 12280 bp, 10 predicted proteins | sample 1539171 | NCBI WGS metagenome assembly OCVP01 (sample SAMEA51879418, study PRJEB22527) | metagenome
TATTCATTTCAGAACTAGAAGCTCCTTTGACGGTTAAATCATTGGAAATTGCTGCAACTTTTCGATTTTAGACTTTTCCATAACCAGTTATTTTACCATCAGCTGGGGTTTTATCTTTGTCATGAATGTTAGATGATGTAACAAACTTACCAATCTCAAAAAAAGTTCCTTTATCAAAAAATAGATCAATGCGTTCTCTAGCATTTAAATAACCTGCTTTCTTTCTAACTTTTAATTTTTCAGACCCACCCATTTCCTCAATTTTGAAACTAAGTTTTTCTAAATCTTTAATATTATTTTTATGAGTCATAAAGTACCCTGAAATTTTTTTATTATAGTTAAAAAGTAAGTTTTTTTATAAACAATTATATTTGGAAAATTATATTTACTATTTTAACATCAATATTAAACTATTAAAGTTTTTAATACTTTTTTTATAAATTATAACTTTTGATAGAGAGAGTTTTTTGATAGCAGGTCACGAAATATATTGGGCATCCAAACAATTCAAAAAAAAAGATATGATTATTTTTAATGGTGCAAAATATAATGCTTCTGAAATAAATATTTTAAGTAATCAATTAGCAAATGCATTAATAAAACAAGGTTTGCAAAAAGCTGATAGAGTTGCGGTGCTATTAAAGAATTCTTTAGAAAGTGTTATCACCCTATTTGGAATACAAAAAGCTGGTATGATATATGTTGGCTTAAATGAAAGATATTCTTCAAAAGAATTAACTAAGATAATACTAGATTGCAAACCAAACATAATTTTCACAAGTGAAGATTTTAAGGAAAATATAAAAAGCACTATGAAAAGTGTCAGGTTTTTAGTTAAGGTTATCGGAATAAGATGGCAATATGAAGATTTCATTACCTATGAAAATTTAATTGATAATTCAAAAAAATCTCCTCCAAATATTCTTGTGAATAAAAATGATGTAATGAGGATACAATATACCTCTGGCACTACAGGTAATCCAAAAGGAATTACATATAGTTGGAAACAACACCAACATAGGCTGAATAATTTTTTTTTAGCTTTAGAGAGTAGTTTAGATGTTTCAGACTCAATTGTTCATATGGCTCCATTAACTCATGCATCGGGAAATTTTTTACATCCTTTTTTTATTAGAGGAGCCACAAATATAATAAGTAATAAATTTAATACTCAAAAATTACAAAAAATGATTAGTGAGAAAAAAGTAACTTATCTATTCCTTGTTCCAACAATGATTAAAAGATTAATAGAGGACTTAAATAAAAAAAAATTTGATTTGTCGTCTTTAAAAAGAATTTTTTATGGAGCCTCGCCTATTCCAGCCAAGGTATTAAAAGAAGGAATAGAAAACTTTGGTTGTATTTTCAGACAACATTATGGAATGACTGAAGTGCCACAACCAGTTACTGTCCTTTATCCTCATGAACACAAAATATCAAAATTTAAAAATAAAAATATACGTCTATCATCCTGTGGTAGAGCTAGCATTAATGTTAACATTAAAATAACTAATGAGTTCGGTAAAAAAGTAAAAATAGGACAAGTTGGTGAAATATGTATAGAAGCCAAAGGAGTCGCTTCTTTCAAATATTGGAATACGAATATTAATCAAGAAAATGAAACCATTAAAAATGGTTGGTTTCATACAAATGATCTCGGTTGGATGGACGGAGATGGATATTTATATTTAACTGGTAGAAAAAGTGATATGATTATATCTGGAGGTTTTAATATCTACCCAAATGAAGTGGAGAGTATTATTCAGCAACTTAAAGAAATTTCTGAAGTTGTTGTAATAGGCATACCTAATAAAATTTGGGGAGAAATTGTAACTGCCTTTGTTGTATTTAATAAAGGTATGAAACTATCTGAAAGCCAAATTTTAGATTTTTTATCAAAACAAATCGCCTCTTATAAAAAACCAAAAACAATACATACTGTAAAAGAATTACCCAGAAATAATAATAGGAAAATAGATAGGAATTCTCTAAAGAAAAATTGGAGAAAATTCATCACCAAATAACGAAATCAATTTGATATATGATTTATACAAAAAAGTATTAATTGATTTATTTAATTTAAAATAATGCTAGGTCAATAATGTGGAAAAAATTAATAACAATTTTAAATCTTTCAATCAGCAATTTCATTTTTTAAGCTCTAGAAAATTTGTTGCACTTCCTCATAGAGGTGCACACTTTTTTTCCAAAGATAATTCTGACAAATATTTAGAAAATACTCATTCAGCATTTTTCAAAGCTGTTGAATTAGGTTTTACTCATATTGAAACAGATGTTCATTCAAGCAAAGACTCAGTACCATATGTTATGCACGATCCAACTTTAAAAAGATTAACTGGAGAAAATATAGCTTTAAAAGAACTGACTTCAAAGGACATTGGAAAAATACGTCTTAAAGGCAGCCATGTCATACCCAGATTAGAAGAAACGTTAGAAGAATTCTCATCGATATGCTTTAACATTGATGCCAAGTCTTGGGAAGTTACAGAACCACTAGCTCAAGTAATAAATAAAACCAAAACTTTTGATAGAATTTGTATTGCTAGTTTTAATGACTCGAGAATCTCATATATAAGAAAGCTCATTAAGGGATCTGTATGCTTTAGTGCGGGTACATTTAAATCTTTGAGCATTATAATGTCATGCAGATTGAGAATAAATTCAAATATCAATATTCCTTGCCTTGAGCTACCACTTTTCTATAGCGGGATAAAGATCCTTAATAGATCAATAATTAAAAGAATTAAAAAAACTGGAACTAAAATAATTGTTTGGGTTATCAATAAAGAGTCACATATTATGGAATTAATTGACTACGGAGTTGATGGTTTAATAGTAGATGATTGCCTACTGTTAAAAAAAATACTTATTCAAAAAGGACTATGGTGATATGACCAAGTTAACCATTATAGGAGCTGGCAGTACCGTATTTACAAAAAATATTGTGGTAGATTTATTAACCATTGATCAATTCAAAACCATAGAAATTGCTCTTATGGATATTGATAAAAATAGATTAATAAAAACTAAAGAAGTTTTAGAAATCATATCAAAAAAAATGGGAGTAACTCCCAAAATATCTATACATACAAATAGAAAAGAAGCATTGATTGATACTGAATTTGTTCAAACGACAATTCAAGTTGGTGGATACAAACCATCAACCGTTATTGATTTTGAAATACCAAAAAAGTTTGGATTAAATCAAACAATTGCTGATACCCTAGGAGTAGGTGGTATTATGCGAAGCTTGCGAACAATACCCGTACTTTTAGATATTGCAGAGGATATAGATCAAATTTGTTCAAAGGCCATATGGATGCAATATGTAAATCCAATGTGCACAAATATGATTGCTATAAACAAAGCTTATCCAAACATTAAAAGCATTGGTCTTTGTCATTCAGTACAAGGAACTGCAGAAATGCTTGCGGAAGACCTTAATGAAAAAATTAATGACATAAATTATCAATGTGCAGGTATCAATCACATGGCATTTTTTCAAAAATTTGAGAAAATCTCAACAGGTGAAGATCTATATCCAAAATTAAAAAAATTAGCTGATCTAATCTTAAATGATAAAATTGTTTCTAGTAGGACAAAAAAGCAAGAGTACCCTGGAAGAAATTTACATGAAAAAGTAAGATATGAAGTACTAAAGCGTTTTGGCTTTTTTGTAACTGAGTCAAGTGAGCATTTCGCAGAATATGTCCCATGGTTTATCAAACCAAATAAAAAAGAACTTATTCAAAAGTATAATATTCCTTTAGATGAATATATTTTACGATGTGAGTACTATTCAGAACTATGGAAAAACCTGAATAAGAATATTTCCATGATTACAAATGAAAATATAAAAAGAAGTCACGAATATGCTTCTTATATAATTGATGCCATAGTGAACAATAATAAATTTACTGTATATGGTAATGTAATGAATGATAACTTAATTGAGAACCTGCCTAACAACTGTTGTGTAGAGGTTCCATGTTTAGTTGACGAAAAAGGATTTCATCCAAAAAAAATTGGTAAATTACCAGAACAACTATCAGCACTTATGCGAACTAACATCAATGTACAAATACTTAGTGCAGAGGCTGCATTAACCCAAAAAAAAGAGCATATATATCATGCTGCAATGCTGGATCCTTTAACATCCTCTCATCTATCTATTGAAGAAATTTACGCTTTAGTAGATGAAATGTTAGAAGCTCACTCAGATTATCTACCTGAATACAGATGATGAACTAAAAATAATTTTTTACGAAAATAAATTAATTAACTTATTGTTTTACTGAACCCAATGTCAAACCAGCAATAAAGTGTTTCTGCATAAGAAAAAACATTGCAACTGGTGGTATAGCAGCACATAAAGAAGCAGCTGAAACTAAATGCCAATTGTTAACATATTGGCCATTTAATGATCTTATACCAGCAGTAATCGGTTTTACACTTTCTCCTTGTGTTAGGACCGTAGCCCAGAAAAAATCATTCCAGACAAAAGTAAAAATTAATACTGCTAGAGCAGCTAGGGCGGGTCGAACTAGTGGTAAAACTATGTATAAAAATATCTTTGCTTCACTAACTCCCTCTATTCTTCCACTTTCAATAAGCTCAAAAGGTAAGGCTTTAATAAAATTTCTCATGAAAAAAGTACAAAATCCCGTTTGAAATGCAGCGTGAAATAAAACCTGACCAGAAATTGTATTATATAAACCAGTTGATACTGACATATCCCTTACTGGTATCATTAAGATTTGGAAGGGTATAAAATTGCCAGCAACAAATATAAAAAAAAGTGGCAGGGACCATCTAAACCTATAAATTGCTAGTGCATAACCTGCTAAACAAGCTAAAGATACTGAAAGTATAACAGTTGGAATAGTTATTAAAAAAGAATTTTTTAAATATAAAATAGCCTTTGAACGTTTAAATACTTCTGAATAGTTTTCAATCAATAAAAACTGAGAAGGCCAACCAAAGACATTACCTGTGTTAATATCTGCAGCAGATCTTACTGAAGTCAAGAAAATAGCAATTAGAGGTAAGAGCCATATTATTAATACAATCGGTAAAACGATTTTGTATATCAACTGATATTTTGGAGAGAAAGTATTAATCGGTTTTGGAAACATGATTTACGCTTCTCTTTCATTTTTATATAAGCGCCATAAAAAATAACTTATATAAATAAGCATAATAAAAAATAATACTGTTGCTATTGCTGAACCATATCCCAGTCTAAAACCATATTCAGAAAGAGCAGTTTCATACATATAGTACGCTAGAACATTTGATGAGCCATAAGGCCCACCTTCAGTCATAATAGCAACCATATCAAAAGATCTTAATGCGCCAATTACAGTAACAACGACAGAGATAAATGTTGCAGGCCTTAGCTGAGGCAAAACCACGTGCCATAACATTTTTAGACCCTTTGCTCCATCTAACCTTGCTGCCTCCATCAAATCTTTAGAAACATTACTTAAGCCTGTTAAATATAGAATCATGCAATAGGCTATTTGAGGCCATAAACCGGCAAAAATTATTCCATAAGTGACCAATTCTTCATCTGATAATATTGCGATAGGTTCCAAACCTAAAGATAAAAAAATATATGCTAATAATCCAAAATTAGGATTGTAAAACCAAGCAAAAATAAGTCCAACTACTACTTGTGAAATAACAAATGGAAAAAAAAATAAAGATTTATAAAACCTTATTCCAAAAACAATTTGATTTAAAAATAAAGCAATAAATAGTCCGATTGGAACAGCAAACAAATATAGAATAAGCCATATACAATTATTTTTTAAAGAGGTATAAAAATACTCGTCATCAAAAAGTTCAATATAATTCGCTAATCCAACCCATTGAGCTTCACCAAGTCCATCCCACTCATAAAAAGATATCCAAACAGATTGGAATATGGGAATAATTACATAAACAAAGAAAAAAGCTATTGCTGGTAGTAAAAAATACCAAGGAGCAAAAACTAATTTATTCTCAGAATAAATTCTTTTTTTTTGATCAAAAAGAGCTATTTGTTGCAAATATAATAACCAATCAATAAATGATAATTTTAAATGGGTGGGAGTTACCCCACCCAAAAAATTTTATTTATAAACTTTTGATTGAATTTTATCTAATCTCTTCAAAATTTTATCAAGTCTATCAGGGTTCATCATGAACTCTTGAAAACCCTCCATTCCTGCGGCAGCCATCTCCGGTATAGCATCCCTGTCATAGAATTGAGCTAGTCCAACAGCAGTATTTAAGGTTTCAAAACCTTCTGTAATGAATTTATCATCAGCAACTTTTGCTTTAGAATTAATTGGTAATTGACCTATTGTCTCATTCCACTCAGATTGGACATCAGGACGTGCTACAAATGCCAACCACTTTTTGGCGTCTCTTTTATTTTTTGCATTTGTAGGAATAAAAAAAGCGTCAGCTGGAGCTTCTTCTGCACGAGGCATGTCCTTTGTAATTTCTGGAAATTTGAAAAAATCTATTTGGTCATAGGTCAGACCTGCATTCTTATAAGCATCTACTGAAAAATTACCCATTACATACATTGCAGCTTCACCATTTGCAAATGGGACAACTGCATCTTGCCAGGCCATACTTGCATGGTTTTCTATAAAATAACCAGCATTAACCAACTCAGCCCAATATTCAAAAGTTTTTCTTATCCTTGGGTCTGTATATTTTATTTTCCCAGCAGTTAAATCATTATGAACTTTATATCCATTTGTTCTGAGATTAATATAATCAAAAACACCTGCTGCTGTCCAAAGATACCTAGTCCCTATTGTAATTGGTGCTATTCCATTTTTCTTAAGCGTTTCACAGATATATTTAAATTGAACCCAAGTATTAGGTTCAAATAAACCTAGCTTATCAAAAATATCTTTTCTGTAATAAACACCCCACTGATAATAAGAATAAGGCACACCCCATTGTCTTCCACCGATAGTCATAGTTGGTTTAATAGCAGCTAAATCTTCGTGAAAGTTATTTTCATCCCATACATCAGATACATCTTCAAAAAGACCAGCTTTTACAAATGGTCTCATTCTATTGCCTGGGTACCAAGAAGTAACATCTGGAGCATCTGCAATTAAGAAATTTCTAATCGCAGCCTTATGCTCCTCTCTATCACCATTATTAGCTATAACATTAATATCTGGATTTTCTTTTTGAAATTTTGCTATGGCATTTTCAAAGGCAGCTTTTGGTCCTGGGTTCATGTCATCAAAAGTTATAACAAGATCTCTTGCAAAAGATGCCGAACTAATTAGAATTACTGACAGTAAACTAATTAAAATCAGCTTTATTTTAGTATACATTTCTCCTCCAATCATAAATGCAATTAGTAAGAACTCCAATTCTTACCTACATTGACAGATGTTATTATTTAATTGAGTATTGTCAATGACTTGAAATTAAAATCCAAATTATATTCTAATAAATCTAACATTATAAAGAAAGTTTAAATAAAAATGGCTGAGGTAATTTTAAAAGAGGTCACAAAAGACTTTGGAAAATCAACAGTTATAAACGATGTTTCTATCAAAATTAACGAGGGAGATTTTTGTGTAATTGTGGGTCCATCAGGATGTGGAAAATCAACATTGCTTAGGATAATTGCAGGGTTAGAAATACCAACCTATGGTTCAATTATTATTAATTCTAAAGACGTTACAACAGTGGATCCTGCAAATAGAGGGATAGGGATGGTATTCCAAAATTATGCTCTATATCCTCATATGACTGTTGAAGAAAATATGAGTTTTGGATTGAGAATGAATAATGCTCCTAAGACTAAAATTAATAAAAGGGTTGGAGAAGCTGCAAAAATCCTTCAATTAACTGAATTAATGAAGAGAAAACCGGCATCTCTATCTGGTGGACAAAGACAACGAGTGGCAATAGGACGAGCAATAGTTAAAGGATCCAAAGTATTTCTGTTCGACGAACCACTTTCCAATTTAGATGCAGAATTAAGAGTAGAGATGAGAATTGAATTAACCAGATTACATAAAGAATTGGGTGCGACTATAATTTATGTAACTCATGATCAAACAGAAGCTATGACCATGGCTGATAAAATAGTGGTGTTACGAGATGGATGCGTTGAACAAGTTGGTAAACCATTGGAACTTTATGCTAATCCAGATAATAAATTTGTAGCAGGGTTCTTAGGATCACCAAGTATGAATTTTTTGGAGGCTAAATTTGATGGGAAAGATCTAAAAATACCCTCTTTAGAAAATTTAAAAATCAAGAAATTTCCAAAATTAAGTAAAGAAAACTCAAAAGTAACTATAGGTGTGAGACCACAAGATGTATTATTTAAAAGATCTACTAAAGGTAAAAAAATAGAATTTGTTGAAAATTTGGGAAATTTATCTATTTATCACTTAAGGTTAGATAAAAGTCATTCTTTGTTATCAGAAGCAAATAATAAAGAAAGTCTTGCCCCTGGAGAAATTATTCAAATTACTCTAAACGAAAAATCATTGTACTTTTTTGATCAGAATTCCGGTTTAAGAATTAGATAATCTTAACATAATTTTCTGATATAAATTATGATCAGCTCGATACAAATGTGAATAAACATTTATTTTACAATAATTGAGACTTCTTTTTGTGCAAAACGATTACTGATAATTGAGATTTTTATTTTTCCTATTCCTAAAGAACGTATCCAAAATCCAGCAGAACCAGCTCTTAGTGGTATTGAATTAGGACCAAAAATTATTGCAGGACCAGACAAATTTACAGATATAGTTTCATTCAGATATCTCATTTTATTACCAACCTGGTCTAAAGCACGAACAATAACCCGAACATCTGCATCTATGCTGACTTCCTCTAAATCTGGAATTATTTCAAGGTTAGTTGGAACAGGGTCTGCAACAAATTGTCTACTTATAGCTAATTTTCTATCAATAAAACCATTAATTGTGACATTTGGCCAATCAGTTCCCCAAGTTCCAAATACATTTTCAGGAAAATGTTCAGATTCTACGATGATAGGTGGATGTGGTAAATTTGAAAAGTTTTTAAAATCTGGGTTAATGGTAAACCTCTCCTCACTATCATTAAATTGAAATTCCACATAATCACAATTTGTTAAAATAATGAGTGGTAAAACACCCTGTATATTCCTTTCACCTCGAGCCCAAACAGTTACTGGCTCAAGAACTATCCCGTTTTTTGCATTATCCTGACTTGAATAAACATAGCTTGCAAATTTAGGTTCTCTAAACATATCCATAACTCCGTGATAACAAATACGATCACCAGAGCCAAAATCTTTATGTGTATTATAATCAAATGCACACCAACCAATTGCACCTGCATTATTGCTAGCACCATAAGCCGCATTTAAAACTTCAAGGTGTCTTAAAACGTGTTCATTTTGCCTTAATTCATTATCTACAGATTTGGTTGGAAACATGTGTCCATAAAATTCTGTGACCATATATGGAACATCATAGTTAAATCCTGTGCATTCACGTTGAGGTCTTAAAGGAATTCTTCCTCTATTACCATTTAATTCTTCTTCACCTAGTATAAAATCATTCATAGTAAAAACATCTTCTATAAATTCACCCTCAATAAATTTTCTTACTCCTCCAGTTTGACGGGTGCCATCTAGCCGATGCGCCATTTGATTTGTCCTCAAATAGAATTCATGATTATCCGGACTTTCATTAATTCTAACTCCCCACAAGATAATTGAAGGATGATTCCAGTCCCTTTCAATCATGTTTTGTACATTCTCAATTGATTTATTCTGCCATTCTTTATCCCCTATGTGTTGCCAACCTGCTATTTCCTCAAAAACAAGTAACCCTATTTCATCACAACGATTTAGAAAATGTTTGGATTGTGGATAATGAGAGGTTCGAACTAAATTAATCCTTAAATCATATTTTAAAATTTCGGCATCTTTGTACTGTGCCGATTTTCCTAAAGCATAACCAATATAGGGGAAACTTTGATGACGATTCAAACCTCGAATTTTTAATGGATTTCCATTTAGAAAAAAACCATCTTTGGTAAATTCTGCTGATCTAAAACCAAAACGCTCAGAAAGATTATCAATACCGTATGGAGTTTCAACCCAAATATCCAACGTATACAATACAGGATTGTCTATATCCCAAAGTTTTATATTTTCAAGTTTATCAATTTCAAAACAAATTTCTTCTCTAGTAATTTTGAATTTTGAGGTAGATAATATTTTACCATCTGTATCCTTCAACTTTGCAATTAAAAAACCTGACAAGGTTAATTTTTTTGGATTAAATAAATTAACATTTACTTTTAAGGACTTTTTTTCATCTAATATATTTGGAGTTTCAATTTTTATGTTTTGAGTAAATATCGGAGAAGTAATACGCAGATTTACGTCCCTATAAATCCCCGCATAGGTTAAATAATCTATTCGACCTCCAAATGGTGGAATAGAGGGATTTTCACTTCCATCAATTTTTACTTTTAAAATATTTTCTCCCTTTTGAAGTTCATCGGTTAATCTAGCTGTAAAAGGAGAATATCCATCCGTATGAGAAATGATTTTTTTATTATTTAAAAATACTTGTGTATTTGCCATTGCCGCTTCGAAAACAACACAAACCTCTTTATTATCCCAAGTTGAATTTGGGATAATAATTTTTTCATAAATAAACTCTCTTTGATAAGTTTTTTCATCAAAATAATTAAAAGGTAATTCTATAGCGTTGTGCGGTAAACAAACCTCAGAATTTTCAAAAATCCAGTTTTTATTAAAATTTAACAGTTTACGCACAATTTATATTTAGACTTTCTTTTCCAAGATCATTAGAATAATTAAAACAATGTATAATCAATTGGCTTTGATTTATCTATAAAGTTTGAAACTTCTGGGAGTGGGTATTTCAATCCACTTGCACAATTAAACAAAACCACACTTTCATCCTTTGATATAGTTCCTGAATTTAAGGACTTTTTAAAAGCTGCAAATGTAGCAGCACCTTCAGGACATAAAAGAGTACCCTCTTTTTGAGAAACTTCATCTCTAGCTTTAATAATTTCTTCATCAGAAACAGATATTGAAAATCCCTTACTTTCATTTACAGCACGTATAATTAAAAAGTCACCAACAGCGATTGGTACTCTAATACCTGCGGCAATAGTATTTGCATTTTCCCATAATGGCGCAAATTCTTTTCCTTCACTCCATGCTTTGTAGATTGGAGCACAACCTTCTGCCTGAACTGCAACCATTCTTGGTAATTTCCCTTTAAGCCAACCTAATTCTAATAATTCATTAAAAGCTTTCCACATACCAATTAAGCCTGTTCCTCCACCAGTTGGATAGAAAATAACATCAGGAAGTTTCCAATTTAACTGTTCTGCTAACTCTAAACCCATAGTTTTTTTCCCTTCAATCCTATAAGGTTCCTTTAAAGTAGAAACATCAAACCATCCAGTTTTCTCCTTACCATTAAGGACAATTTTACCACACTCATTTATTAACCCATTGACCATATATGTATCTGCTCCAAGACGTTCGATCTCTCTTACATTAATATCTGGAGTGTCGTCAGGACAAAAAACAGTAGATTTCATACCTGCTTTAGTGGCATATGCCGCTAAGGCCGCTCCTGCATTACCATTTGTAGGAATAGCTAAATGGTTAAGATTTAATTGTTTTGCCATTGAAACAGCCATTGCTAATCCCCTTGCTTTAAATGAAGAGGTTGGTAGTAATCCTTCATCTTTAATAAGAACTGTAGAATTAAAACTTAAATTTTTTAAAGTTTTATCTAATTTGATAAGCGGGGTAACCACTTCTCCTAAAGAAATTCGATTTTCTTTTTTTTCAACTGGTAACATAAATGAATATCGCCAAAATCCAGGTTCATCACTTTCAGTAATTTCATCTCTTGAAATGACATCACCCATTTTTTTTAAATCATATCGAACTAAAAGTGGTTTTCCTTCTTCTGATAAACCGTGAATTTTATTTTTTTCATACTTTGTTCCTGTAAGTGAGCACTCTAAGTGAGTAACAAAATTAGTTTCTTTTGACATACATTTTGCCTTTTCATTGTTAAAATAATTATTAAAGAGAGTTTAAAATATCCAATAATGTTAAACTGATTATTTTTTTGATAGATGGAAATCTATTTTTTTTGCTATCAGTTCACTTACTCTTTTATTGGATTCTTTCGTTACTCCTCCTACGTGTGGTGTTAAA
>OCVP010001019.1_pt1 | contig 12259 bp, 9 predicted proteins | sample 1539171 | NCBI WGS metagenome assembly OCVP01 (sample SAMEA51879418, study PRJEB22527) | metagenome
CTGATAATAGTTGGAGAAGATCAAGAAAATATTTTGGTGCAATGTTAAGGGAAGGTTTATTAAAGGAAAATGTTGATGGGGAAGCACTTGCATGGTCACATGATAGACTTCTTAAAAGAAATGAAGAACGAAAAATATTAATTGTAATTTCCGATGGCGCGCCTGTTGACGACAGTACATTGTCTGCAAATCGTGAGGACTTCTTAGACAATCATCTTAGAGAAATTATTTCAAAAATTGAAAAAGATAGTCCTGTTGAACTTCAAGCAATTGGAATTGGGCATGACGTAACAAAATATTACAAAAATGCACTAACTATAAATAGAGCTGAAGAGCTTGGCGAAGTACTTTTGGAGGAATTAACAAAGCTTTTCAAGGATTAAACATTGCTATAAAATACTACTCTAACAGGGGATTTTAAATAATTTTATAGGTAATTATCATTATGAAAATTCGTAACCAAGATGGACCACCAGAGGATTTACTTTACTTCGATGAAGACTTAGATCTGTCCCAAAAACAAGTTGAAGATGTTGTTGAGATATTTAAGACCCCTCTCACTGGAGCATATAACTGGGATTACACAATTGCAGACAACAGAATTAAAAAACTTTATGAATTAGGTAAGGAGCTTAATTGGAATGGCTCAATTGATTTGAACTGGGACTATACTCACCCTGCTGATGAAAAACTAGTTGAACCTGATGAAGAGTTACCTCATGAGGCGCTAGAAGCTTATCAAGCTCTCTCAGAAGAAGAAAAAATACTTTTTGATAGACATAATACTGCGGAATTAATGAGTCAATTTCTTCATGGAGAACAAGGAGCCTTACTTGTAGCATCTCAATTAGCTAGCTGCGCTCCAACTTATAATGCGAAACTTTATGCTGCCTCTCAAACATTTGATGAAGCAAGACACGTTGAAGTATTCAATAGATATCTTCAGGATAAAATTGGTATTCACTACCCGATTAATCCATCTTTAAAATTATTACTTGATAAGATTCTCACTGATGAAAGATGGGACTTAAAGTTTATTGGGATGCAGATAATCATTGAAGGTTTAGCTCTTGCGGCATTTCAGATGCTTAAAGCTATTACAAAAGACCCACTATTAAAACAACTACTTCACTATGTTGTTCGTGATGAAGCACGTCACGTAACATTTGGAATAAATTATCTTGAAGACTACTTAACAACATTATCAAAAGAAGAAATAAATGAAAGAGCTCAGTTTGCTTATGAAGCATGTGTTATTTCTAGAGATAGACTTGTAAATACTCAGGCTGAACAGAGATTCCTAAAGATGACTGCTGAAGAAGCTAGAGAATTTCAATTAAGTACTGGTACTTTTGAAATGTTTAGAAACTTCTTATTTTCAAGAGTAATGCCAAACCTAAAGAGAATAGGTCTATTAACAGATGAGGTTAGGCCAAAATTTGAGGCACTTGGATTGCTAGAATATGAGCATGCGCCAGATGATTTTGAATGTGATTGGGCAGAAATGAAAAAGCCTCTTGAAAAATTTGGACAAATTCCAACCAATCTATAACTTTAAATATAAATATATGGCCATACTTAAAGAGTATGGTATGAAATACGGAGATTATTAATGTCTAAACATGCAGCTCTCGATACTTTCGGAAGATCTGGAAACCCAGTTATAAGATCTTCTGCATTTGACTCACGAGCATCGTCAGATTCTGAAAGAATGACTTTAGACGGTGCAGTAAATAAGACAGCTATAATGCTGGCAATTCTTGTATCTACAGCAGCGATTTCATGGAACTTTCCAAGCCCTTTCATTGTCATGCTCTCCTATATTGGCATATTTGCGGCAGCAATAGCGAGTGTTGTTACTTTTGGTTTTTGGATGCCTTTTATTGGTTTCATAATTAATCCAAGGCCCTACTTAGCCCCAAAGACCTGGTTAGTATTTGCTTTTGGAGAAGGATTTTTTATAGGCTTGATCTCTTTGTCGTTTGAAACAATGTTTCCTGGTATAGTTCTTGAGGCGGTATCTTTAACATTTTGTGTTGCTGCGACGTTATTATTCTTATATAAATCTGGTATTGTTAAACCAAGTCAAAACTTCGTTTTAATGGTCTGCTCTGCTGTTTTTGGTATCTTTTTATTTTATATAGGAACGCTTATATACTCTTTAGTTACTGGCGTATCTCCAGAAATATTTTCAGGCAGTAGTAATGCGTCTATTGGATTATCTCTATTCATAGTAGCTATGGCGGCATTTAGTCTAGTACTTGATTTTGACATCATTGAACAATCTGCTGAATATGGTTCTCCAAAGTATATGGAATATTTTGGTGCAATGGCTTTAGTTACTACTTTAATTTGGCTTTATATAGAAATACTGAGGCTTTTAGCGAAGTTCAGATCTAGATAGTGTTTTCTTCAAATCCCTTGATTCTATTTCTTGGATTAGTTTCCTTTGGAATATTCTTCTATTTATTAAGAATACGAGCATCTAAAAATCAAATAGAGTCTTTTGAAAACAAAAAAAGAATGAATTGGTCTTGGTTATGGTTAAGATATGGAAAAGATAAATCAAAATCAAATGTTATTGAAGGTGAAGCAAAAGAGGTTAATCATGAAGAAGAGAAATAATGCGTTAATAAAAAATCTTAAATTAATATTTTTTACTACATTAACACTACACATTGTGGGTTCTGAATTGAATCAAGATCCTCAAATAATTCAACCAGGCGCACCAGGTAATCCGTCAAAAGTAATTGATGCAAAAGAAGCAACAGATATTGCTAATACTTCATATATAAAAGCTGATGTTGATTTTCTTCAAGGAATGATTGTTCATCATGAACAAGCTATTGTGATGTCTGAAATGGCAGATGAAAGAACAAATAATAAATCAATTTTAGATCTTGCAAAAAGAATTGATGCATCTCAAAAAGATGAGATTAACTTTATGGAATCTTGGTTAAAAGATAGAGATGAATTTAAAAAAGTAGTAGATGAACATCATCATAATCATCACGATCACAACATCCATAACCATATAGATATGGTTGGGATGGCTACTCCTAAACAACTTAACGATTTAAGCAATTCTGAAAGTACTAGTTTTGATAGATTATTCCTTAAATTAATGATAAATCATCACGATGGTGCATTAGAAATGGTTGAGGAGTTAAAAAAATATCCTGGAAATACCTATGATCCAATATTAAATGAATTTGTTTCAGATTTAATTAATGATCAAGGTGTTGAAATTGAAAGGATGAACACCCTACTAACTAGTTTATCTGATGATCCTAGAGCCGGTTTGGCTGGAGGACTATTCATTGCCGAAGAAGCTATTTTGAATATGGAGCTAATAACATCATTAAAAAAACCAACTGGTTTTTTTGATCCTGAAAATCCTGCTGCAAAAGGCTCGGAGGATTTAACTGAGGATAATGAAGATAAAACTACTGCCGAAATTTCTAGATCTTTAAGATCACCAATGTTGTCTTTTGCAAATACTGATATGGCTTTTAAAGATAATATTCTTGTTGCTGGAAGTTATCATGGATTTAATATCTATGAGCTAGGGAATGATGGCATTCCAAGTCTAATTTCATCAGTTGTATGTCCTGGTGGTCAAGGAGATGTTTCAATTGTTGGAAATCTTTTGATTATGTCTGTAGAAGAAAATAGAAGCAGAATAGATTGTGGACTTGAGGGTGTAAATAGTGATTCAAGTCCTGAAAGGTTTAGAGGTATTAGAATCTTTGATATATCTAATTTATATAAGCCAAAACAAGTTGGAGCTGTTCAAACCTGCAGAGGTTCACACACTCACTCTGTGGTATCTAGTGATAGAAAAAAAATTATAGTTTATAACTCTGGAACTGGGAGAGTTAGAGATACAGAAGAAAAAGAAGAATGTTTTGGCTGGGATGGTGGAGGCTCGTCCTATTTTTCAATTGATATAATTGAAATACCAATTAAAAATCCTTCGAGATCTAAAATTGTTAAAAGCCCTAGGGTCTTTATGGACCTAGAAACTGGCAATGTTGCAGGATTATGGCGAGGTGGTGACCATGGTGATGATACCCAAGATACAAACTCAACCAATCAATGTCATGATATTACGGTTTTCCCATCTGCAAATATTGCAGCTGGTGCGTGTTCTGGTAATGGAATCTTATTTGATATAACAGATCCCTATAACCCTGAAAGACTTGATGTTGTAACTGATATTGGTTTTGCTTATTGGCATTCTGCAACATTTAATAATGATGGTACAAAAGTAATTTTTACTGACGAATGGGGTGGCGGTGGTCGAGCAAGATGTCGTGCATGGGATCCTCTAGACTGGGGAGCAGACGCTATTTATGATATTGTTGATAAAAAATTGGTCTTCAAAAGTCATTACAAAATGCCAGCACCTCAGTTAGAAACTGAAAACTGTGTTGCTCACAACGGATCAATTATACCTATACCTAATAGAGATATATTTGTCCAAGCATGGTATCAAGGTGGTATTTCTATAATGGATTTTACCGACTCTTCTATGCCAAAAGAAATTGCTTATTTTGACAGAGGTCCCATCCTTGAGGACATATTGATTACTGGGGGGTATTGGTCAACATATTATTACGATGGCTTTATTTATGGTACTGAAATAACTAGAGGTCTTGATGTTTTCAGGTTAACTCCAAGTGAATATATTAGTGAAAAAGAAATAGAGGCTGCCTCAAAAGCATTTCCAGCAGTTGGCGATAGTGTATTCAATCCACAACAACAGTTCCCAATGGCCTGGCCTGCAACTTTTTTAGAATAAATTTTTAAAAATGTTTGTTGCGATTGATTTTGGAATAACAAACACAGATGTTGCGGTTAATCAAAATGGTGATGATATTTTCTATTCATTTCCATCAAGATCGATAACAAATGAATTTATTGATTATATCTTTAATGAAATTGATTTAGATTTTGATAATTTGCGTAAAATTGGAGTAACAGGCGGCAAATCTAGTAATTTAAGTAATACATATAAAGATGTACCTATTAGTAAGATTAATGAAGAAGAAGCAATAGGCCGTGGCGCGATGGCTTTATATGATATTTATGACGAGTCTTTTGTAGCAGTTAGCACTGGAACCGGGACTGCATGTATACATCATAGTAATAGTAAATTTAACTACTTAGGAGGAATATCAGTCGGAGGTGGAACATTACAGGGCTTATCAAAATATTTAATAAATACTGAAAATGCAAAAGATATTGAGGAATTGGCTAAAAAAGGAGATAGAAAAGAGTTAGATTTTTTGATTGGAGATGTAGTAAATGAAGTTGGTTCTTTAAATCAAGATATTACTGCATCAAATTTTGGCAAAGCAAAAAATAATGAAAATACCTCCAAAGAAGACACTGCTGCTTCTCTTTCAAATATGATTGGTGAAATCATTGGAACAATATCTTATCTAAATGCTCTTTTGTGTAATGAAAATAAAGTTTATTTCTTAGGGAGAACATCATTAAATAAAGTTATAAAAACTGCTATTGAAGATAGGTTAAAACTTGCTAATATTAGTGGTGTATTTAAAGAAAGCAGAGAATATGGTAATGTACTTGGTGCATTAAGATCTATTCAATCAGATTAGAAGAATTTTTATAGAAAATGGAAGTATTAACAGATAAATCAATAATTATTACTTTGGCTGTCCCAGCTTTTTTTGTGTTAATAATAATAGAGTATTTTTACGGCTTATTTATTGGTAAAAATACTTATCGTTTGAATGATACATTAACGAGTATTTCTTTAGGAATGATAAGTAGATTTCCTGTTATGTTAAATTTTGGAGTTCAGAGTGCAATATTTATATATATTAGTCAGTATCTTAACCTAGGACTTTTATCTGTTAAGAATCCTTTTACCTGGATAGCCGCCTTTCTTTTATATGACTTGTCATATTACTGGATGCATAGAATGCATCATGAGATAAAAATTTTATGGGCAACTCATAGCGTCCATCATCATGGAGAAGATTACAATTTAGCAACTGCTTTGAGACAAACTAGCACAGGATGGCTTTGGAAATGGATCTTTTATACACCAATGATGCTAATTGGAGTGCCTGGTGAAGTATTCGTTACTGTAGCAGGTATTAATTTAGTTTATCAATTTTGGGTTCACACAGAACATATAGGGCACCTAGGTTTTCTTGAGAAAATATTTATTACGCCTATGAATCATCGAATTCATCACGCAAAAAATAAAGAATACATAGATGCAAATTATGGAGGTGTTTTCATAATTTGGGACAGGATGTTTGGAACTTATACTCCACAAAGAGATGAACTCGATCCTGTTTATGGGACTGCAACGCCATTGAATAGTTGGAACCCTATATGGGCTAATTTCCAAGTTTTTTCAATAATGGTAAAAGACACTATCAAAACTAAGTTATGGAAAGATAAGATTAAAGTATGGTTTGCAGAAACATATTGGAGACCTGAGGATTGTATTGAGGAAAAAGATCCAAAAGACTTTTACAAAAAATTTAATCCTATAATAGGTACTGACATTAAAATTTTTAGTGTCACACAAATATTATTTACAACTACAGTATTCAATCTTGTTTTTATAAATGCGCCTTTACTTTCGTACTTTGAAATTTGTTTGTTTGGAGTATCCTTAGTTACTCTAGCATCTTTAACTGGATATTTGATGCATGGAAAGAGAATTGCCTATCAGCTTATTTTGTTATTTTCGATATTAAGCATTCTAATAATTTTTATATATGATCCAATAAACATGAGCTTAATTTCCTCAAAATTACTTTTAGCTCAGCTTAGTTGTAATGTTATAACAGTAACTGGAATACTTTTTTTCCAGTCACTGTTAAATATGAGAACTTTAAAGACTTGATTTACTGAACATCAAATCTGTCAGCATTCATAACTTTATTCCAGGCACATATAAAGTCTTTTGCGAACTTATCTGAAGAATCGTCCTCAGCATATACTTCAACAATTGCTCTTAATTGAGAGTTTGAACCGAAAACAAGATCAGATCTTGATGCAGTTCTGACCTTTTCTCCAGATTTTCTATCAAATGCCTCATAAGAATTACCTGTTCCATTAGGTTTCCATTGAACAGACATATCCAGCAAAGTTTTAAAGTAGTCATTGCTTAATTTATTTGGATCCTCAGTAAATAATCCATATCCATTTGAACTTATGCCTAGAGATCTCAAACCACCAACAAGCACTGTCATTTCTGGTGCCGTAAGGCCAAGTAATTGAGCTTTATCAAGCATAATTTCCTCAGGAGATGTATTTACACCTTTTGCATGATAATTCCTGAAGGCATCTGACTTAGGTTCTAGAACCTCAAATGATTCTATATCAGTTTGCTCTTGAGATGCATCACCTCTTCCAGGGGTAAATGGAACTTCTACACCTGAAGCCTTCTCTATAGCAAGATTACCAGCCAATACTACAACATCAGCAACTGAGGCTCCTGTTTCATTTGAAATTGATTCGTATATGTCCAAGACTTTACTAAGTTGACTCGGATTATTGGCTTCCCAATCTTTTTGCGGAGCTAATCTAATTCTTGAACCATTAGCTCCTCCTCGCATGTCAGAGCCTCTGTATGTAGATGCGCTTGCCCAAGCAGTCTCCACCATTTCCTGAATTGACAAACCTGACTCACTAATCATTTCTTTTACTTTTTCAATATCGTAATCAGAATTACCTAAAGGAACTGGATCCTGCCATATTAATTCCTCACCAGGAACTTCTGGACCCATGTATCTCGACTTTGGACCCATATCTCTGTGAAGAAGTTTAAACCATGCCCTTGCAAAAGCATCTGCAAATTCATCAGGATTTTCATGAAATCTTTTTGAAATTTTTTTATAACTTGGATCTTCTCTTAAAGCCATATCAGCAGTTGTCATCATTGTTGGGACTTTCTTTGAAGCATCTTCAGCATCCGGAGCCATATCTTCTTCAGTTTGACCAACAGCATGCCAAATATGAGCTCCTGCAGGACTTTTTGTTAATTCCCATTCATAACCAAACAATAAGTCAAAATATCCATTGTCCCACTGAGTAGGATTTGCAGTCCACGCTCCTTCAATACCACTAGTTATTGTGTCGCTACCTACTCCAGATGCGTATGTGCTTGTCCAACCAAATCCCATTTCCTCTAATGGAGCTCCTTCTGGTTCTGATTGAACATGATCTTCTGCTCCAGCTCCATGTGCTTTTCCGAAAGTATGACCTCCAGCCACAAGCGCAACAGTTTCTTCATCATTCATTGCCATTCTTCCAAATGTCTCTCTGATATCATGAGCACTTGCAAGAGGGTCTGGATTTCCATCTGGTCCTTGCGGGTTAACATATATTAATCCCATTTGAACAGCTGCAAGGGGGTTATCTAATTCTCTTTCACCCTTATATCTTTTATTTTCAAGCCATTCTGATTCAACGCCCCAATGAATATCCTCTTCTGGACCCCAAATATCTGCTCTTCCACCACTAAATCCAAAAGTAGTTCCACCCATGGATTCAATTGCTACATTTCCAGCTAGTATTAATAGATCTGCCCAACTAATTTGTTTCCCATATTTTTGTTTAATTGGCCACAACAACCTTCTAGCTTTATCTAAATTACCATTATCAGGCCAACTATTTAGTGGAGCAAAACGTTGAGCGCCAGTACCACCACCACCTCGGCCATCTGTATTTCTATAGGTACCAGCAGCATGCCAGGTCATTCTAATGAAAAATGGTCCATAGTGACCATAGTCCGCAGGCCACCAATCTTGTGAATCTGTCATTAATTCATTTAAATCCTTCTTAAGAGCTTCATAATCTATTTTTTTAAACTCTTCTCTATAATCAAAATCTTCATCCATAGGATTTGATTTTTTATCATGCTGATGCAAAATATTGAGGTTCAGCTGATTAGGCCACCAATCACGTGTTGATGTTCCACTTGAACTATTTGTTGTCATTGCCCCGTGCATTACAGGACATTTACCTTCTGATTTATCAGTCATCTAATAATCTCCTTATTTATAAAAATGTGCAAAAAGAAAGTTTCTAATAATAAATATACTATAAAAAAATTAAAAAAAAAGTACTAAAAGTATATAAAAATGGTGGAGCTACGCGGGATCGAACCGCGGACCCCCTGCTTGCAAAGCAGGTGCTCTCCCAGCTGAGCTATAGCCCCACATTAGGTTGCAATATTGTACTTTAAAGAATATTTTTTTGTATATTTAATCTAAATCTTTTTTATTATTGATTGGAGCCAATTTAGAAGACTTTAACTGCTCAGGATTTGGATTTTTACTGCTTCTGCCTGAAGCACTGGCAACGACGTTTTCTTTATAAATATTAAAAACCTCAAATAATAAATAAAACCAAAACCCATTCACCACAGGTTCAACTATTGCATCTATAGCGGCTAGGTTCAAAGGCGCACCAGTTAGTAGCCTGTTGCAGGTCATTGCGATTAATATATGACCTATCGTATATATTACTGCAAGATAAATTCCAACATTATGAGAACTAAAAATTTTTGTTGGCATATTATCTAATCTTTTTGTAATGTGATTTTTTAAAACTACAAGAAGAAAATAAAACCAAAATCCATTAATAATAGGCTCTATAAATGCATCTGCAGCAGCCATATCTAATGTAGCTCCAGTAATGATTCTGTTGCATGTCATGGCTATTAAAATATGACCAATGGTATATATGACAGCAAGAACTAAGTTGTCATACTTAAAAACTTTAACGTCGTCATACTTTAAATAATTTTTCATATTGATTATTTTACTTCAAAAAAAAGGGCAATTGAATTGCCCTTTCTTTATTTATAGAGGGTACTTTGTAACACTCCTCTCCCAAAATATTAGAAACTATATGTAAAACCTAATTTCATTGTTCTAGGTTTTTGTGACCTAGCTCCTTCTGAAGGTGCTCTAGAGATCAAGTCTGCTTGATCTGTAGTGTTCTCAAGAATTACATAAACATCCATAGAATCATTAATAGCTTTTCTTAAACTTAGGTCTAAATAACTATGTGATTCAATTTTATTGTAAGTTCCGCAAGCTGCAAGGGAACATGAGCTTCCTACATTCACCCATCTAGCACTTCCGCTTAATCCGTTGTCTGAAATAAAACCAGCAACTACTGAACTTTGTTTATTAGGTATATATGGGAGATCATCTCCAGCTGCGACAACTCCAAAATAGTCACTTTCAGAACTATTTTTGAAAGTTGCATCTGTTTTAGTCCAGCTAATTGATACCGGATAAGTAACTCCATCACCTTGAAATACAACAGAGCCATTTAATTCAAGACCAGTAACTTCAGCCTCACCTCCACTAAAGATTGCTGATTCGTCAGCATCACATGCTGCACCACTAACTAAAGTACATTCAGCAGCTAGTCTTGAGTAATCACTAGCAAAATAAAATACTTCCATATTTGAAGTACCCTCAGAGTATCTAACTCCAAGCTCCATATTGTCTGCTTCCTCAGGATCAGCTCCAAACATAGGAGTCATTCCTTCATGAAAGCCAGCTACTAAAGTTGTAGTATCACTAAGGTCATATGTTGCAGCAATACTTGATGTAGTGTGGTCGTTGTAGGCCATTGTATCTCTAACGTCAGCGGGTCCAGTTCTTACTTCTGTTAGATTTGGTCCAGCTTTATCTGACCATCTTCTATGACGTTGTTCATAATCTTCAGATCTGTAACCTAATGTAATAGCGAGCTTGCCAAAATCCATAGTGTCTTCAATATAATATGAAGTTGCACTTGATTCTCTTAGTCTGTTATTACTTCCACTAAGGCCAACATAACCATACAAGGCTGATAAAGATCCATCTGCAGCTTGATCAGCATATTCGTGAGCCTGAACCCTACTTTCTGAATCTTCCATGTCTCTGTAACCTAAAGTAATTGCATGTATACCAACTTCTGTTGAAACTTTGAATTGATAACCTTCGTTGGTGTAGTATCTATTATTGTGTTTGTATTCTATTTGAACAGGCAGCTTACCATCCAGGATATCTTGTGCAGTCGAGCTGCCATTGTTTGCATTGCTTATTAATTCATTGATATCGTCATCTTCTCCATGATCTTTTTTATTATTGAAATCACTTACTTTAAACCAGTCTCTATAATAATCGTTCTGCCATGAAGAAAATACAACATCAAAATTATCAAAATCACCAACATAAGTTATAGACGTTTGCTCTCCATCATTCATCATTTCATCATAGGCTGTAGCACCATATCGTAATCTTGGGTTAGCATTAAAGCTTGCTTGGGATAGACCAACATATGATTGGTCTGAGTTTTCTTCTATGTCTACTCTTTTAAAGGTTACGGAATGATTTCCTGAGCTGTATCTAGCTTTTATCATAAGGTCTGATTTATCAAAACCAGTATCACCACCAACATTAGCAATAGAGTCAAAGCCATCACTTGCATGTTCATGCACCTCTACAAGAGCTCCAAAATTTCCTTGGTTAACCCCATAATATGCGTGAGTTCTTTTCATATTATTATCACCAAATTCCTGAATAAATTTTCCTGAATTAACTTCCGGAATTGGTGTACTAATTAAGTTAACTGCGCCTCCAATTGATTGAGGACCAAGTGGAACCGCTGAAGGTCCTTTTAAAACTTCAACCGAATGAATCCTTGCTGTCGTTGGAAAATAATATGCTGAAGAAGCAGTATATGGAGCTGGCGCAACTAAAATACCATCTTCCATAATTGTAATTTTCCCTGATCTTTCAATTGCTGTTCCTCTAATTGAAATGTTAGGTCTTAAACCATAACCTTCCTCGGTACGCATGTAGACACCTGGTACTGCAGTAAGAATTTTTTGTATATCTGTATCCATTGCCTTTTGAAGGTCTTCATTAGATATAACTGCACCAGAACCTGCTAAATCTTTAACATCATCTTTTGTGCCAATGATTGTTACTGAGTCTACAGTAATCTCTTCATCATTGTCCTGAGCAAAAATAAATGACGATATTAAAAGAGCTCCAATGAATAATACTGGAGATATGTCTTCAAAAAGTTTACTTGATATTTTGTTCATAATTATTTTCTTGAAAATTAGTTGAAAGCTACTTTTTTTCGCCTAAAGATTTTTGATTAAAAAATCAGAAAACTGCACACTTTTAGGGGAATGACCAATAAAGTAGCTTTCATGAATGAGAATGATAATGATTCTCATTTAGATTTGCAA
>OCVP010001022.1_pt1 | contig 12239 bp, 11 predicted proteins | sample 1539171 | NCBI WGS metagenome assembly OCVP01 (sample SAMEA51879418, study PRJEB22527) | metagenome
ATAGACGTTGGGGCCCATAAAGGAAGTTACACAGACTTATTTTTAATTTTTAAAAAAAATTTAAAATTGGTATTATTTGAACCTAATATTTATCTATACAAAAAATTGCTAAAAAAATACAAAAATAAAAAAAATTTAAAAATTTTTAATAATGGAATTGGAGAAAAAAATACAAAAAAAAAATTTTTGCTTAATAAGAACAGTGATTATATTTCCTCATTTTCAAAAGTAAATAATCAATCAAAATATTTATTTATAAGAAACTTAGTGTTTGGTTCACTTAAAAATAAGATTGAAGAAAAAAAAGTAAATGTAAAGAAACTTGACTCTTTTAAATATTTGAAAAAAAAAAATATAGATTTAATAAAAGTCGATGTAGAGGGTTATGAAGAACAGGTTATAGATGGTGGGAAAATAATTTTAAGAAAGACAAAAATTCTTTTAATAGAATTTCATAAAGACGATATGTATAAAAATTTTAATTATAAAAGACTTCATAAAAAAATATTAAAACTTGGATTTAAACTTTATAAAACAATTAAATTTCCCTTAATGAAATGGGAAGATAGAATTTATATTAGATAAACTTATGAAAAGTAAATATTTAATATTAATTTTTGGATTTTTAACTATAAGTTTACATCTATTATCTCTTAATTTTTTTCCAATAAATTATGAATATACTTTTTCTGAAGGCTCCAAATATTTTAATTCATTTGAAAGTAAATATAGTGAATTTTATTTTAAAAATCAGGCAAATACATTTTTTTATTCATTAATTATAAATTTGATTGATAGGATAACGTTGGGAACTATAGAAAGTTTAGCAATTTCTAGGCTTTTATCCTTTTCTTCCTATATTTTTCTTATATTCGGACTTTTCTATCATTTAAAATTTTTTAAGATTCATAAATCATTACACTCTATGGTAATAATTTTTTTTTTATTTAATCCTATAGTTTGGACACTAAGCTTTAGATCATCTCCAGATTTAATATCCTCAGCTTTAGGGTTTTATGCATGCGGCTTATTATTATACAAATATAAAAATATCAGATTTAGAAGAATGTCCTATCTTATGCTAGGTGCATCTATTGCTATGAAACCTTTTGCTTTTGTATATTTATTGTATTTAGTTTGTTTTGTAGATTTTAAAAAAATACCAAAATTTGATAGAAAATATTTTATTGATTTAATATTTTTATTAATTATTCCTTTTATCTATTATTTTTCTGTAAAATATTATTTTGGTTTCTATTTATTATCAGAACATTTTGCATCAGACCATGCATTGAAAAAAAATATAAAAATTATTGTTCAAAACTTTATTGGATATTTTTGTTTTTTAAGTATTTTTATTTTTCCATTAACATTTAGTATAAAAAGAAGAATTGGTATCAAAATTATAATATTATATTTACTGACTGTTGTAATTGGTGTTTACAAGTTGAATTTTCTAAATTTGGGCGAACTTAATTTTGGTTTTTTTGGTTTATATTTTCACGAGTCAATTTTTTTATTTATCTCTTTTTCAAGTTTTTTTATTTTTTTACTAAAAATTTACGAAATATTAGAATATAAAAAAAACAAATATTTATTTAATAAAATAATAATTTCATTAGTTTTATTTGTATTTATTTTATCTTTATCCAAACCAGTGCAAAGATACCTAATTTTTATTTTGCCTATTATATTTATTTTGTTTGTAAACTTTATTGACTTAAAAAAAATAAAATATTTAATGATTATTGGAATTCTATTGTATTTTCCATTAAATATATTGTCTTTCATCAATTCTTATTATAACTCGAAATTTTACAATAATATGTTCTTAATTCTAAAACAAAATGAAATAGAAAAAATTACAGATTTCAAAACACTGGATCACGCATTTGGATTTCTATATTTAGATAATCAACTTGCGAAGAAATATTATATTAAAAGAGAGGCAGAGGATTATTTTTTAAAATTTCAAAATGCTTTTTTTGGTTTTAAAACTAAATATTATTTAATTAATAAAGAAAGTTTGAATTAAATTTTCTTCAAGTAGAATTTTTTTTCCAAAAAATAAATATTTTTTTTAAATTCTTTGATATTATTTTTCGGGTCTCTAGATATAATGTGACTCTTCTCATTTTTTGAATAAAAGAAATGATAACTGTGAGGGTATAATGGACCAGGAAGTGTATTTTTTAAAATATCTTCTTGAATTAAATATTCAACTATAGTTTTATTGATACTTGAATTTAAGTAAAAATTTATAGTTAAAAATATATTAAAAAATATATATAATAAAATTACAGGATAAAAGATTATTTTTCTGTTAAAATTACCTGTTATTAAGAAAAACATCATTACTATTGGTAGAATAATAATTAAGTATCTTTGTGATGGCCTAGTCAACGATAGAATTAAAATATAAATCAAAACCGTTATTAAAAACTCAAATTTTTTTATTCTTAATTGTTTGTTCTTACCATAGTCAAATATATATAAGAATAATGTAAAAAGCGAAATTGATCCTATAAAAAATATAATCTCATCTCCCACTATATTATTTAAAGAACCAAAGTTTAATTCTGCTTGTGGACTATTTATGATAAAACCTAAATAAAATGATAGAGGTAATAATATAAAAATTATGAAGAAAATATTTTTAATATTTACGAAATATTTTTTAAATGAAAGTGGAAATATAAATATTGATAAAATAATAAAATAACCTAAAAAGTTATTTACAAAACCACCTTTTAAAAAACTAACTTCACTAGAAAATTTCTCAGGTATTAAGTAAAACCCATAATTTATTTTAATTATTAAAAAATATATAAATGGTAAAAACAGTGAGATTGAAAATGGAATAAAAAATTTTTTAAAACTTTTCAAAATATCTTTATTGTATTCCAATAAAAAAATAAGCCCAAGGTAAATAAGACAAAAAGGTTTTAAACATATTGAAATTCCTAATAATAAAAATTCAATATAATTTTTTTCACTTTTGATTTCTTTTTTTTCTAGAATAGATGCAAAGGAATAAAAAGCTATTGAGGCAGCGAATAGATCGGGAATACCTCTATGACCATACGTCCATATCAAAGGATTTAAAAAAAAAAATATAAGAAAAAAAAAACAGCTAAGTTTAATTTTATAATATCTAAATATTTTTATAAAACCAATTCCTAAAAATACATAGGAAGTCCCCGATATTAACTTAGCGCTTATTAGCGTATCATTAATCATGAAAAATTTATTAATTAATCCAATAAAAAGGGGAAATACAAATGTGTTTGCTTGATTAAAAAAATATTCATCTATTACTTTTTTATCAAAATTATCGATAAATTTTGCACCCTCTGAAAAACTAAATTCAAAGTTTACTGGATAAAAATTTACAGTTAATAAATGTAAGAGGAAAATAGAAATAGACAACAAAAGGCAATTTCTTTCTTCAGTACAATTTATAATCATTTCAAATTTCTGTCTAGTGCTTGTCTATTAATCAATTGTTTCTCTTAAAAGAAATTCTATAGTTGGAATGCTTTTATAACCTGCGCTTTTCCATATTTTATTATTTAAAATTTTATGAGAAGTATTTAATGTTCTATTTATTTTAACATCTGAATTTTTAGGTTTTAATTTAATATCTGATCTTATTAAAAGTTTTTTAAATATTTTTAATAATTCAAACTTATTTAATTGATTTTTTGGGATTAAATGAATTAATTGTGGTAATTTAATATCATCTTTTATTATTCCACAAATTGCTTTACCAAAAGCATTTGTAGTAACACCATTCCAGTTGTGATTCTTAAAACCAAATGCTTTAGAATTGGCAGGTAAAAATTTGAACCAGTCTAATAATGATTTGTGCCCGCTTAATTCTGGTCCAATTATTGAACAACGAATATTAAAAAAATTTTCTGCTTTTATCTCTCCTAAACTTTTTGTTTTACCATAAACATCCTCTGGATTGTGAATATCACTCTCATTATAGTTGCCATTTTTCCCATCAAAAACACAATCGGTAGCTATTTGAAAAATTTTAGTTTTTTTTTTTACGTGTAGTAAATTATGTGGAAACAATGAATTTACTTTGATCGCATTTTGTATTGAAGATTGACTCTTCTCATCTATGTAAGGTTTTATTATTCCTATACAATTTATGATATAGTCAAAATTTGAATAGTTTGATTTAACAGCTTTATTTATATCAAATTTTACAAAATTAACATTCTTTTTAATTTTTATTCTTTTTCTCAATAATGATAATTTGACTTTGCTTTTGTATGTGGCGAATATTTTAAAATTTTTTGTTACTTGAAGATTTTTTAAAACTTGCCAGCCTAACATTCCAGTTGAACCTAACAGTAAAATCTTTTTCATAAATTCAGAATGTTACCGTTGAATAATTTTCCAAGGATTCCAATAATCTAATTTATACCTAAAATCATCTTTTAAGCTATCTTTTAAAGATGATGTTGAAAAAATCAAAAGTTCAGAATTTTCCTCAAGAGACATTGATCCATTAGCATATCCCTTAGGTATATGAACAAAATTATTGTTACTTTGATTTAAATAAAAATTGAAAATTTTGTTTTTTTTATTTGGTCTTTTTACATTATTGATTTTAACAGCAGAAATCTGAAAAGTTCCTTTAATACATCCAATAAATTTTTCTTCTTTTAAGTGTCCATGCCAGGCTCTTATAAAATTTTTATTATAATTATGAACTATATAAAATCTTTTAATACCTTTAAATGGTAATTCATTGCTAAACCTTAATGATCCTCTATCATCATATACCCTACTTCCATTAATTAATTTTGGTTCCATTTTAAATAGTTTCTTTAAAGATTTCTAAATACTTCTGATTTGTATATCTAGGATCATTAAAATTTTTAATTCTTTTTTCTATTAAAAGTTTTTTTAATTCCAAAATACCATATTTTAAATTATATTTTGCTTTAAATGAAAGATCTTTAGAGGCTTTGATATTTTTTACTTTATAATTTCTAGCATCTTGAAATTTAATTTTTGTTTTTATAATTTTTGTGTTTTTAAAATACTTTTGAATTTCTCTAGCAATATCAATGATTTTCATATTCTTGTAAGATAAATTATATATGCCTCTTTTTTTCGATTTTATTGCAATTTCAATCGCTCTAGCAACATCTTTTACGTGCAGCAAAGGTCTAAATTGCTCTCCTCCAAATACAGACATTTTTTTTTCAAAGAAGGCTTTGGCGCTTAAAGTATTAACTACTAGATCCATTCTAATTCTAGAATAATTATCACTAACTCCAAACAATGTTCCTAATCTAAATATTATTGAGTTTTTATTTTTTAAAATACTTTCACACTTTAATTTTGAACTAGCATAATGTGATAAAGGATTAACAGACGAATTTTCGTCTAAAAAACCATTTTGAGCACCATACACTGAGCATGTGGAAATGAAAATTATTCTTTTTTTATATATATTAGATAATTTTTTTAATGTTTGAAAATTTATTTCATCTGTAAGCCCAGGATTAATTGCACAAGCTCCGTCACCTACTAATGCAGCTAACCAAACTATAACATCATATTTGTTTAAACTTTTTTTGTAAAATTTTTTATCTCTTATATCGCCGCTTATAAATTTACAGTTTTTTCTATAACTATCCTCGTATAAAAGATTATCAAAAACTGATACATCATAATTCTTTCTAGATAAAAGTAGATCGACAATAACACCTCCAACATAACCAGCGCCACCAACAACTAAAATTTTTTTTTTCATACCAAGTTTAACAATTATATAATTTTATTTTATGTCACGATTTTTGGATATGGCAAGGGAATAATAAATTTTCCCCTGTAACCCTTTTTCCTTAACACATGTTTTAATTCCTTATAAATATGCCATGAAAATATCAAAAGGTAATCATAATTGTTTAAATCTTTTTTTGTTTCTTCAACTACTGGTATAAGAGTTCCAGGAAGATAGCTGCCAATTTTATAAGATCCACTAATTTCAAATATACATTCAACTATTTTATTTTCTATACCAACATAATTAATCAAAGTTGCAGCTCTTGATGGTGCGCTAATTCCAGCAATTCTTAAATTTGATTTTTTTATATTTAATAATATCCTTAACAATTCAAGCTTTGAGAAAACAACATTATTCTCAAATTTTCTAAAATATTTTAGGTTTAGATATTTTTTTTCATTTTTTAAAAAATTTTGAACAGAATTTTTTACTTTAAACTTGTTTTTGTAAGAGCAATAAACTCTAATTGATCCACCATGAGTCGGGATTTTTTCAACATCAAATATTTGTAGACCATATTTTGAGAATAATTTTTTTAAACTTGTAACAGTGTAATATCTTAAGTGCTCATGATAAACAGTGTCGTATTGGGTTTCTTTTAGCAGGGGTATCAAATAATGTGACTCGGTTACAAAGACTCCATTCTTATCTAAACATTTTTTTATGCCTTTTATAATTTCATCTAAATTATCCATGTGCGCAAATACATTTGTGGCAGTTATAATTTTAGCTTTTTTATATTTTTTGATTATGAAATTTGCAGTATTAAGGTTAAAATATTTTAAAATAGTGGGTATCCCCTTTTTTATTGCAATTTTACCAATTCTTTCTGGTGTAATTCCTAAAACTTTAAAATCTTCTTTAAAATTTGATAATAAATTTCCATCATTAGAACCTATATCAATTACTAAGTCACTTCGTTTAAAATTAAAATTCTGTTTAATTTTTTCAGATAAATTTTTAAAATTTTGTCTAAGAATTTTAGTTGTGCTACTTGTATATGGGTACTGTACTGGAAATAAAATCTTTTGATGAACTACTAGGCTTAATTGAACTAACTTGCATCTATTACAAAATAACAGTTCTGCTGGATAACTTTCTTCCTGTTTTGGTTTTGTATTAACCTTTATAAATTTATTAACTGGAGGCAAATACCCTAGAAATAATATTGATTTGAGGTTTTTTGACTTACATATTTGGCATGTATTTACTAATTTAGATTTATACATTTTGATTATAAAATTTATTTAAACTATATTATTTTGATTATTAATACATTTAATCTTTGTCAATTAAAAGATTCTAAAATTACAAATATATGATAAAGAAAATTCTAATTTATTTTTTTAAAGACTGAATTTGCTAATAGTGTATAAATCAAGAAAAAAATTATTTAATTTCAAAATAAGAAAATATTGATGAGTTTCAATAAGACTTTATCTGTTATTGGAGGAGCAGGTCACGTTGGTTTTCCGTTGGCCCTAGCGTTTGCAAGTAAAAATTATAAAGTAAATTTAGTTGATTTAAACCGAAAAGGATTAAACAAAATTCAAAAAGGAATTGTTCCATTTTATGAGATTGGAGCAGAAAAAATCTTAAATTCATCTTTAAAAAGTCAAAAACTTATTTTCTCAACTAATTTACAGACTATAAAACAAAGTAAGTATATTGTTATTTGTATTGGAACTCCAATCAATTCTAAACTTCAACCTCAAACAAAAAAATTTTTTAATTTTTTTAATGAATTATTTAAATATATAAGCAAGAAACAAATTATAATCATTAGAAGTTCAGTTTTTCCTGGAGTTATAGAAAAAATTGCAAAAAAATTTAAAAGGCTAAATAATAATATTGCCTATTGTCCAGAAAGGATAGTCCAAAGTAAAGCCTTAATCGAGTTACCAATATTGCCACAAATAATTTCTGGGACTTCAAATAGAGCTATAAATGAGTCCATAAAACTTTTTAGAAAAATTACCAGAAAGATCATCGTGTCTTCTATAAAAGAAGCTGAAATAATTAAATTATATTCTAATGCAAATAGATATATTAATTTTGCAATTGCTAATCAGTTATATTTAATGTGTGAACAACAGAATGTAAGCTTTGAAAAAGTAAGAAGTCTAATGCAGCAAGGTTACGAGAGAAATTTAAACTTGCCATCAGCTGGATTTTCTGCAGGCCCATGTTTACTAAAAGACACCATGCAACTTAAATCTTTTTATAAAGGTAATTTTGAACTTGGTCTTGCTGCAATGAAAATTAATGAAAACAATATTATTGATTTAATTATGAAAAAAATAAAAAATACAAAAAATTATAAGACAAAGACAATAGGATTAATGGGTGTGGCCTTTAAAGCAGAAACAGACGATATAAGAGATTCTTTATCAATTAAAATAATTAAAAAACTTAAAAAACTTAAATTAAATGTAATTTATACAGATGAATATTACTCAGACAGAAATATATACAAACTTAAAACTTTCTTAAGCAAATCTGACATAATCATAGTCGGTGCTCCACACAAAAAATACAAAAAACTTAAGCTGCCAAAAAATAAACATTACATAGATATTTGGGATATTATCAAATAATGAGAAAATTAAATTTCATTTTTGTTGGTGGTAAAAATATTGGTTATGAAACTCTCAATTTTTTATTAAAAGAAAATTTTAAACCTACCTTTATCGTACCCAATAAAGACGACAACGGTAGAGATAATTTGTTTAATAAGTCAGTAAAAAAAATTGCCAATAAAAATAGTTTGGAAATAGTCAATTTAAAAAATTTAAGGAAATGTATACAAAAAAAAAATATATCAATTGATTTAATTTTATGCCTAGGATCTACATTAATATTGCCAAAAAATATTATAAAACTGGCTAAAATTGGTGCATTAAATATTCATCCATCTTTGCTTCCAAAATACAGAGGAAGATATTCACTACCACACGCTATTTTCAACAACGAAAAATATACTGGTATAACTATTCACTGGATTGGATCAAGTATAGATAATGGGAAAATAATAAAACAAAAAAGGATTAAAATTACGAAAAATGATACATCAGAAACGCTTTATAAGAAATTCACAAAAACTTCTATAATAGAATTCAAAAAAATTTTTAGAAAAATTGTACAAAATAAAAAACTAAGTGAGCTATATCCAAAAAAAATTAGTACAAAATATAAAAAAAAACATTTTCCAAACAAAGGTAAAATTAGCTGGAAATGGAATGGGTATAAAATTTATAATTTTTTTAGGTCTATGGTACATGAGCCGTTTCCTCCACCAGAGATAAAGTTAGGATCAAAGTCATATTTTTTAGTTAGTAAAAATTATTTAAATAAATCAAAATTTTTAAAATCACCAGAATGAGCAAAATTATATTATCAAGACCTGTTATTAATTTAAAAGAAACAAAAAAAATTTTGAACAATGTGTTAAATAGTAAGTTTGTTAATGAAGGAAAGCAAACCAAGCAATTTGAAATTAAAATTTGCAAATTTTTAAAAGTTAATTATGCTGTAAGCACAACTAGTGGAACAACTGCATTATTCTTAGCTTTAAAAGCTGCAGGAATTAAGCAAAATGATGATGTTTTAGTACCAAATATTACTTTTCCTGCCACGGCAAATGCGATAAGAATGGCAGGTGGAAATCCAATTTTAGTAGATGTTGACCCAAAAAATATTTTAATTAACGAACAATCTTTAAGAAAAAAAATCAACAAGAAAACTAAGTTTTTAATACCAGTACATATATCTGGAAGAGGAAGTAATATAAAAAAAATCATCAAGATTTGTAAAGAAAAATCAATAAAAGTTATAGAAGATGCAGCTGAAGCATTTGGATCTAAGATAAGTAATAAAAATCTTGGAACTTTTGGTATAGCTGGCTGCTTCTCTTTCGCGCCAAATAAAATTATAACAACAGGTCAAGGTGGAGTAGTTGTTACAAATAACAAGAATATATACAAAAAACTTAAAATATTAAAAGATCAGGGAAGAGTTGGACCAACAACAGGTGGGGAAGATAAATATGTATCAAGTGGATACAATTTAAAATTGACCAATCTACAAGCTTCTTTAGGATTATCTCAAATTAAAAATATCAATTGGAGAATAAAAAAACTAAAACAAATACACAATTATTATTTAAATAATATAAATCAAAATAAAAATTTTAGAATAATAAATTTTAAAATGAGAGATGGTGAAATTCCACTTTGGACAGATGTATGTTGTACAAATAGAAACAAACTTTATAAATTTCTAAAAGATAAAAAGATTATTTGTAGATATTACTGGAAACCATTGAATGTAACTTATCCCTATATAAAGTCCTTCAAAGGATTAAATCAGTCAAAAAAACTACAGAAAAAATTGATGTGGCTACCTTCCTCCCTTGACATGAGTATTAAAGATCAAAAACAAGTATGTAATCTTATAAACTCATTCTATTCTTAAATTATGATCAAAAAAGAAATTTCAATAATTTTACCAATTCATAATGAAAAAGAGAGTTTGCCAATTATGGTTAGGCTGTTGGAGTCATCCATTAAATTTGATAAAGAAATATTAATTGTTCATGACTCCAAAAGTGATAATGCTTTAGAGGTTGCTAAAGAGCTAAGTGAAGAGTTTAATAATGTACATATAATTCACAATAATATAGCGAAAGGCGTTAGATTTGCAGTTGAAGCAGGTGTATCTAAAGCTAAATACGACACTATAATTATATTTGCGGTTGATGAAATTTTTCCAATTATTGCAATTGATAAAATGTTCGATTTATTAATAAAAAATAATTTAGATTTTGTGAGTGGGACGAGATACAACAAAGGTGGATCAAGATTAGGAGGTTCATTTATTGGATCTATATTTTCTGCGATGGCTAATAAAATTTTTAAATTAATTACAAAAATTCCATTTTCTGATTGCACCACGGGAATAAAGATGATGAAAAAAGATGTATGGAAGAATGTAAATTTACAGGCTGAGCCTATTGGCTGGGCTTACTCTTTTGAATTAGCAATAAAAGTCTATCTCAAAGGTTATAAAATTGATGAGTATCCTTTAAAATCAGTAGATAGACTGTTTGGAGGATCATCAACATTTAAATTTGGTCCATGGTTAAAAGAATATTTAAAATGGTTTTTCTGGGGTATAAAAAAAATTAAACATGAAAAATAAAAAAACCTTTTTGGTCACTGGTGGTACAGGATTTATAGGGAGAAATATTGTTAATTTTTTATTAAAAAAGAATTATAAAATTTTAGTTCTAGATGACGGTTCAAGAGGAGCTTTCAATAAAATAATCAATAAAAAAATTAAATATATTAAAGGTGATATTAGAGAAAAAAAATTATTAAATAAATGCTTAAAAAAAGTTGATGCTGTAATACACTTGGCTTACATAAATGGAACAAGATATTTTTATGAAAAACCTGAAATTATTTTAGATGTAGCTGTAAAAGGTTTGATAAATATTTTTGATGGATGCAAAAAATATAAAATTAAAGAATTATATCTTGCATCAAGTTCGGAGGTTTATCAAACACCATTAAAAATCCCTACAGACGAAAATGAAATGCTAAAAATTCCAGACATATATAATCCAAGATACTCTTATGGAGGTGGAAAAATACTAACTGAGCTTATGGGAATTCATTATGGAAAAAAATTTTTTAAAAGATTAATAATTTTTAGACCACATAATGTTTATGGACCAAATATGGGAAACGAGCATGTGATACCAGAATTTATAAAAAAGATGAAATCTATTAAAAATAAAATTTTTAAAATTCAAGGTAGTGGAAATGAGATAAGATCTTTTATTTATATTGATGACTTTATTGATGCATTTGACCTAATTTTACATAAAGGAAAACATCTAAACATATATAATATTGGAACCAATGAAAAAATAAAAATTAAAGACCTTGCAAAAAAAATAGCAAAAATAATTAATAAAAAAATTGAAATTAAAAAGTCACCTTTGAAAAAGGGTGGAACAAAAATAAGGGTTCCAAATACTAAGAAAATAAAGATGCTAGGATTTAAAACAAAATTTAGTTTGGATAGAGGATTGAATAAAATTTTAAAATTAAATCTATAGTAATATAAAATGAGTGAATTTCTTAACAAATCTCAATTAAGGAAAAAAGGTTTTTTAAAAATAGGAACGAACAATAAAATTAGCAAATCTCTCAAGACCTATAACTTTAAAGGAAATATTGGTTCAAACAATAGAATTGATGAGGATGTTATATTGAAGGGTAATATAAATCTTAAAAATAATGTTCATTTAGCCCGTGGATGCACATTATCAGGAAATTTGTATTCTATAGATATTGAAGATTTCGTAAGTTTATCAAATTATGTACAAGTATTTAGTGTATCTGATGATTATAAAGCC
>OCVP010001028.1_pt1 | contig 12220 bp, 10 predicted proteins | sample 1539171 | NCBI WGS metagenome assembly OCVP01 (sample SAMEA51879418, study PRJEB22527) | metagenome
TTTAAAAATCTTTTTGAAAGAACACCTGGTTTCCAATTTAAACTTTCAATGCATATTCCTGAGTCATCGGCAAAACAAGGAATGCCAGTTTTATTAAATCCATAGTCTGATTTAATTTTTGCATTTTCTTCAAAAGTCTTACCAGTTTCTTCTGGCTCATTACTTATATTTAGATCATTTAATGAAAGTAGTTCTATATTAAATTTGTTAAAAATTTTTTTAATTTCAATTATTTTGTTTTTATTATTTGAAAAAAATAATAATTTCTTCAATTTATTTCAATGCCTCTTTTTGTTTAGAAATTATTTCTTTAACCCCAATTTTTGCTAGTGAAAACATTTCTGTAAACTGAGCATCATTGAAAAAAAATTCTTCACCAGTAACTTGAATTTCAGATATTTCATCTGAATCACAAATTACAAAATTTGCATCTACTTGAGCTTCGGAGTCTTCCCTATAATCTAGATCCAATAATGCTTTATTTTCCACTATGCCAGTTGATACTGCCCCTATAAAGTTTTTGATAATAGGTTTTTGGAGGTTATAATTATTCTTTAATTTTTCTATTGCCAGATATAAAGAAATAAAACCACCACTGATAGAAGCAGTTCTTGTCCCGCCATCTGCTTGAATTACATCACAGTCTATTTTTATTTGACGCTCTCCAAGATTTGAAAGATCCACAATAGATCTTAAGCTACGTCCAATTAACCTTTGTATTTCTTGCGTTCTACCTGACTGCTTTCCTTTTGCAGCCTCTCTGTCCATTCTAGTATTTGTTGATCTTGGTAGCATGCCATATTCTGCTGTAACCCAACCTTTACCAGTATTTTTTAACCAGTGAGGAACTTTCTCATCAATAGTTGCAAGACAAAGAACATGTGTGTTACCAAACTTTACTAAGCATGAACCATCAGCATGAATATTTACATCTTTCTCAAATGAAATTTCACGCATTTGATTGAAGGATCTATCTTTTCTCATATAAATTTAATAATAGTAGATAAATATTATTTTTAAATAAAATTCTTATGTCTGATAATGTATATGCACAAATTAATGATAGATCGAAATTAATTTTCAAAAAATTAGTTGAGTCATATCTTAAAACTGGGTCTCCAGCAGGATCAGAAACAATTATGAAGATGGGAGGATTAAATCTTTCCTCAGCTTCAATTAGATCCATTTTATCAAATTTACAAAAAGAAGGACTACTTTATGCCCCGCATAGGTCAGCTGGAAGAATGCCTACCGAGAAAGGTATGAGGTTTTTTGTCGACGGACTGTTAGAATTTGGAAGAATTTCTAAAATAGATAAAGAAAATATTAAACAACAGTGTTTAACAAAGGGAAAATCCTATGAAGAGGCGCTCGATGTTGCCTCCAAGGCTATTTCAGGATTATCAAGTTATGCAGGAATAGTTATTGCGCCAAAATTTCAAAAAAATTTAAAGCATGTTGAATTTATAAGACTAAATAATAGTCAATTAATGCTTATTCTTGCTTATGAAAACGGAGAAGTAGAAAATCGCATCATTGAAGATAATGGAAAATATAATAGTTCATTATTAATACAGGCCTCAAACTATCTTACATCAAAGTTTACTAACAAAAATATCTCTCAAATAAAAAGACTTATTCAAACAGAAATAAAAAATTCACAAAATGAACTAGAATTAATTTCTTCAAAGTTAATTCAACAGGGTATTATTGAAACTCAACCTAATAGTAAAAATCCTTATATTTTTCTTCATGGTCAATCAAATTTATTAAAAGACGAAATAGTTTCAAAAGATTTAGATCAAATCCGAAATCTTTTTGATGAAATTGAGAAAAAATCTAGTTTTGTAGATATATTAGAAACTGCAGGAAAAGCAAAAGGGGTTCAGATTTTTATTGGATCTAAAAATTTTTTGTTTAAACACTCTGGTCTTTCTATGGTAATGGCCCCATATAAAAATAATGATCAAGAAATTATAGGAGCTATAGGTGTAGTTGGGCCAACAAGACTAAACTACTCCAAAATAGTTCCTCTTGTTGATTATACGTCTAAAATTATTGGAAAGGTGATTGATTAATGGTTGAGAAAAAAGAAGAAGATAACCAACAAGAAGAAATTAAAGAATCTGATTCTGAGAATATTGAAAACGAAGAAGATAATAATGATAGTCAAGAAAACACAGATACAGAAGAGACAAGCGAAAATGAAAATACAGAAGAAGATAGTTTAGAAAAGGAAATAGAAGCACTAAAAGAAGAAAAAATCCGATTACTTGCTGAAATGGAAAATCTTAGAAAAAGATTTGAACGAGAAAAAGTTGAAACGATAAAGTTTGGTAGCATAAATTTAGCAAGAGACATTCTATCGCCAGGAGATAATCTAGAAAGAGCGCTAGATGCTTTACCAGAAGATGAAAATCATCCAGAAAGTATAAAAAATCTTATCGATGGTTTAAAAATGGTGCTTAAAGAATACAAAAGTACTCTTGAAAAACACGGAGTCAAAAAAATTGAAACTTTAAATCAAAAATTTGACCATAATTTTCATCAGGCAATGATGGAAGTTGAAAATAATGAAGTTGAAGAAGGAACAGTAGTACAAGAAGTCCAATCTGGCTATACAATGCATGACCGATTGCTCAGAGCAGCAATGGTTGGAGTTTCTAAAAAACCAGTCGCTAAAACAGAAAAGCCTAAAGAAGAAAAAGAAGAAGATAATCCTGAAAATGAGAGTAAAGAATAGTCATAAAAAGCGCTAAATTACTTGTTTTTTTAATATAAATCCCAAACATCCTTGTATTTTAAAACTTTTTTCCCATATCTAATGTAGCCAATGTTGATTGGTAAATAATTAAGTAAAGAGGATAAAAAATATGGCAAAAGTAATTGGTATTGATTTAGGTACTACAAACTCCTGCGTTGCAGTAATGGACGGTAAGGAAGCAAAAGTAATTGAAAACTCTGAGGGTGGAAGAACAACTCCTTCAATGGTAGCATTCAGTGACACAAAAGAAAAACTTGTTGGACAATCAGCTAAAAGACAAGCAGTAACTAATTCTGAAAATACTTTATTTGCCATAAAAAGATTAATCGGAAGAACATTTGAGGATGAAGCTGTTAAGTCTGACAGCGGACTAGTACCTTATAAAATAGTAAAAGGTGATAACGGTGATGCTTGGGTAGAAGCACGTGGAGATAAATATAGTCCAAGTCAAATTAGTGCATTTATTTTACAAAAAATGAAAGAGACTGCAGAGTCTTATTTAGGAGACACTGTTACACAAGCAGTTATAACAGTTCCTGCATATTTTAATGATGCTCAAAGACAAGCAACAAAAGATGCTGGAAAAATAGCTGGACTAGAAGTCTTAAGAATTATTAACGAGCCTACTGCTGCAGCGTTAGCATATGGTTTAGATAAAAAGAAAACAGGTACAGTTGCTGTTTACGATCTTGGTGGAGGTACATTTGATATTTCTATCTTAGAAATTGGTGATGGTGTTTTTGAGGTTAAGTCAACAAACGGTGATACTCATCTTGGTGGTGAAGATTTTGATCTTAAAATTATTGATTACCTTGCTGACGAATTCAAAAAAGATAATGGTATTGATTTACGTTCAGATAAACTTGCCCTTCAACGTTTGAAAGAGGCTGCTGAGAAAGCAAAAATTGAATTATCAAGTTCAACTGAAACAGAAGTTAACTTGCCATTCATAACAGCTGATCAATCTGGTCCTAAACATTTAACGATTAAATTATCGAGAGCAAAACTTGAAGCTATCGTAGGTGAACTTTTAAACCAAAGTTTAAAACCTTGCGAAATGGCACTTAAAGATGCTGGTTTACAAGCTGCTGAAATTGATGATGTTATTTTAGTTGGTGGTATGACAAGAATGCCTAAAGTAACGGAGATAGTAAAAAACTTTTTTGGTAAAGAGCCTAACAAAGGTGTTAACCCAGATGAAGTTGTTGCATCTGGTGCTGCTATTCAAGCAGGAGTATTACAAGGTGATGTCAAAGATGTTTTATTGCTTGATGTTACACCTTTATCACTTGGTATTGAAACACTTGGCGGTGTATTCACAAAACTAATTGATAAAAACACAACTATCCCAACAAAGAAGAGCCAGGTATTTTCTACAGCTGAAGATAATCAGAGTGCAGTAACAATTAGAGTATTTCAAGGTGAAAGAGAAATGGCTGCTGATAACAAATTACTAGGTCAGTTTGATTTAGTAGGTATTCCACCTGCCGCAAGAGGAATGCCTCAAATTGAAGTAACTTTTGATATTGATGCAAATGGTATTGTAAACGTTTCGGCTAAAGACAAATCAACTGGTAAAGAACAACAAATCAAGATCCAGGCTTCTGGCGGATTATCAGATGAAGAGATTGAAAAAATGGTCAAAGAGGCAGAAGAAAATGCTGAAGCTGACAAAAAGAAAAGAGAAGCTGTTGATACTAGAAACCATGCTGATAGTTTAATTAATGAAACTGAAAAGAATTTAAAAGAGCACGGAGATAAAATTCCTGAAGCTGATAGAAATAAAATCACAGAGGATATTGAAGAGCTTAAGAAAGTAAAAGACGGTGAGGATTTAGAAGCTATAAAATCTAAAACTGAAGCACTTGTTCAGTCATCTCTTAAAATGGGTGAAGCAATTTATAAACAAAACCCTCAAGGTGCTGGACCTCAACCTGATCCATCTGGTGCTGAACCATCAGCTGATAATACAAAAGATGAAAAGGTTGTAGATGCTGAATTTGAAGAAGTAGACGAAGATAAAAAAGATTAACGCTCCATAATTTTTATAAGGAGGAGATGTGGCTGATAAAGATTTCTATGAGATACTAGGTGTTCAACGAAATGCCAGTGAAGATGAAATAAAAAAAGCTTATAGAAAACAAGCCATGAAATATCATCCTGATCGTAACAAGGATGACAAAACTGCTGAAAGAAAATTTAAAGAAGCAGCTGCTGCTTACGAAGTTCTAAAAGATTCAGAAAAAAGATCAGCTTATGATCAATATGGACATGACGCTTTCAAACAAGGTGGAATGGGTGGAGCTCAAGGCTTTGGAGATTTTGCAGGTGGCTTTTCTGATATCTTTGAAGAGTTCTTTGGTGGGGGTTTTGGAGGACAATCATCAAGAAGACGAGGACCTCAAAGAGGAAGTGATCTTCGTTATAATATGTCCGTTTCACTATTCGAAGCTTTCACTGGAAAGAAACCACAAATAAGAATACCTACATACGTTGGCTGTGATGCTTGTGCAGCAACTGGAAGTGCAGATAAATCTGGACCAAGTACTTGTTCTACTTGTGGTGGTGCAGGAAAAGTTCGATCTCAACAAGGCTTCTTTTCTATTGAAAGACCATGCCCTACATGTGGCGGAGAAGGTTCAAGTATAAAAAATCCATGTCTTAAATGTTCTGGAACTGGAAATATTAAAAAACAGAAAACAATTTCAGTTACTATTCCCGCTGGTGTTGATACAGGTACAAGAATTCGAATAGCCGGTGAAGGTGAACCTGGTGAAAGAGGTGCTGGAAATGGGGATCTATATATTTTTGTTGAAGTTCAAAAGGACAAACTCTTTGAAAGAGAAGAAGAAAATTTATTTTGTGAAATACCAATTTCAATCACTACTGCTATTTTAGGTGGTGAAATAGAAGTGCCAACTATAGAAGGAAAAAAAGCCAGACTTAATATTCCAGCGGGAACTCAATCTGAGACACAATTTAGACTTCGCGGCAAAGGAATGAGTATACTTCGACAAAGTAGAAGGGGTGATATGTATGTGCAAGCAAACGTTGAAATACCAGTCAATCTAAATAGCAAACAAAAAGATATTTTGAGAGAGTTTGAAAATGAAGGTGGGACATCAAAAAAACATAGCCCAAAATCGCAAGGTTTTTTCTCAAAATTAAAAGAAGTCTGGGAAGATTTAACTTAATTTCTTTTCAACTTACAATCACCAAAGTATAAGAAGTTTTTATGGCAAAAATTAAAATAGCAGTTGCAGGTTGTCTTGGCCGAATGGGTCAGGAAATATCGAAACAAATTTTACAAAATAAAAATTTAGAATTTGTCGGTGGTTTTGAACACAAAAAACATAAAGATATAAACAAACCTTTAAACAAAGTTTCAAGTATACACTCTGCAAAATTAGTTACAGCTAATGCAGCTCAGTTAATCAAAGAAGCAAATGTCATCATTGATTTTACAACACCTGAGTCTACTTTAGATAATCTTAAGATCGCCTCTGCAAATAAAACAGCAGTTGTTATTGGCACAACCGGAATGACGGATGCACAAAAAAAGAAAGTAAAAAGTTATTCTAAAAAAATACCTATACTCATGTCTTCTAACATGAGTTTGGGCGTTAACTTACTATTTAACTTAGTAAAACAAACAGCATCAGCTTTAAAAGATACTGATTATGATATTGAAATTGCTGAGACTCATCATAAACATAAAAAAGATGCTCCTTCCGGAACTGCATTATCTCTGGGTGAATATGCAGCTGAGGGAAGAAAAACTAAATTAAATAAATCAAAAGTTTTAGATCGTACAAAAAAACTATCATCTAGAAAAAAAGGTGACATTGGCTTTTCTGTTACAAGAGGCGGTGAAATTGCAGGTGAACATACAGTAAGTTTTATTGGTACCAACGATAGAGTTGATCTAGTTCATAAAGCTAATAATCGATCAATTTTTGTAGATGGAGCCATAGAAGCAGCAATCTTTATTTCTAAAAAGAGAACAGGTCTTTTCAATATGAATGATTTGTTATTTTAATAATAGCTTAATTGTCTTTTAATTCTTAAGTACAAACTTTCCTTTAAATCAGCATGCAAGAAAGTTGCAACTTCAGTTTCTTTATCTGATTCTCTTATTGATAACTTGGAAGTGTTTTTAAATTTTGTAAAAAAAACTTTGGACCAATAAGTGCTGAATTTAGATGAATGTAAAAGTTTATCACCTTTATATTTTCTTATAGATATTTCTTTTTGATTAATGTTAATTTCATCCTTAATATTTTTTTCTTTGAAATATAAACGGATTAAATAAAAAATTATCAGATATTCAAGTCCAAGAAATATAGATACAGGCCATGCACCTTGTACAATAAGAAAAATAGAGAATAATGAAATCCAACTTATAAAAATAATTCCTAAAACTAAAAAGACTGATTTAGAACAGCTTTGATAAGGTCTTATATTTTCATTTAATGAATTCATAATTTGACATTAATATAAAATAACCTTTCTGATAAAGGGACATATGTGCACAGATATTAAATCGATAATTTGCATTTTATTATCAATTTATAATTGCTTCCAAATCCTAAAAAATGGCTAAATTCCTTTGATCTCTTGCTAATTTAGTAAGGAACATATAGATGCATCCCCGAAAAAATATTAAGTAATAATCCTTATTTAATGGTGGCTTGATGAAAAAGATTGGTAAAATTTTAGCAGCAAACAGAAGTGAAATTGCTATTCGAATTTTTAGAGCTGCTGAAGAGTCTGGTATTAAAACAGCTGCTATTTATTCTAAAGAAGATCGTTTTGCTATTCACCGATTTAAAACGGATGAAAGTTATTTAGTTGGTGAAGGCAAAGGTCCAATTCAAGCATATTTGGACATAGACTCGATTATTAAAATTGCTAAAGATGCAAAGGTTGATGCTATCCATCCAGGTTATGGATTTTTATCTGAGAGTCCTGAACTAGCTGAGCAGTGTGAAAAAAATGACATAACATTTATTGGACCTAGTAAAGAAATACTAAAAAGATTTGGAAATAAAACTGAAGCTAAAAAAGTTGCGGAAGAAGCAAAGGTAGGCACCGTTCCGTCTGTTCTTGTAACAAAAGAAAATTTAAAAAGTGTTGAAAAAGAAGTTGAGAAAATTGGTTACCCAGTAATTGTTAAAGCTAGTTGGGGTGGTGGCGGTCGAGGAATGCGTGTTGTTAGATCAAGCAATGAATTAATAGATCAAATTACAACTGCTCAAAGTGAGTCACTTAAAGCTTTTGGAAAAGATGAAGTATTTATAGAAAAATTTTTAGAAGATGCTGCGCACATTGAAGTTCAAATTTTAGGTGACAAACACGGAAATATCATACATCTTTTTGAAAGAGATTGTTCTCTTCAAAGAAGGCATCAAAAGATTATTGAAAGAGCACCTGCACATTTTCTTGAAAATAAAACTCGAGAAGAAATTTGTAACGCTGCTATTAAAATTGCAAAACAAGTTAAATACTTTGGTGCAGGAACTGTTGAATTTTTGTTTGATAAAAAATCTGGCGAATTTTATTTCATTGAAGTTAACCCAAGAATTCAAGTTGAACATACAGTAACAGAAGAAGTAACTGGTATTGATATTGTAAAAGCTCAAATTAAAATTGCAGAAGGTGAAAAAATTGGCAATCATCCAGCTCTTCCTAAACAAGAAGACATTCATCTAAATGGATTTGCTATTCAATGTAGAGTTACTACCGAAGATCCGCTTAATAATTTTATGCCAGATTATGGGAAGATAATGACTTACCGATCAGCCGCTGGTTTTGGAGTGAGGCTAGATGCAGCAAATGCTTCTTCAGGTTCGATCATCACACCGTATTATGATTCTTTACTTGTAAAAGTAACAACTTGGGCAAAGCATCAAGACGACTGTATTAAAAGAATGGATAGGGCTTTGCGAGAATTTAGAATTAGAGGTGTTAAAACAAATTTAGTATTTCTTGAGTCTCTTATAAACAATAAAGATTTCCTTGAAGGAAATTACAATACCAATTTTGTTGATACTAAAAAAGAGCTCTATGCTTATAATCCTCAAAAAGATCGAGCATCAAAAATTGTATCTTATCTTGGAAATATAATTGTAAATGGACACAATGATATATCTGGAAGAGTCAGTAATAATTCGACTGTAGAAGTTCAAATTCCTATTTCAAACACTAAAAGTGAAAAAAATAATTATGTAAAGGATTTACAAACTTTAGGTCCAGAAAAATTTGCAAAAAAAATAAAAGAAACACCCTACACCCTAATTACTGACACAACGATGCGTGATGCACACCAATCGCTTCTTGCTACAAGAATGAGAACAGATGATCTTATTAACATTGCTGAATATTATAGTGAAAATCTAAGCAACTTGTTCTCATTAGAATGTTGGGGCGGTGCAACCTTCGATACATCGATGCGTTTTTTAAAAGAGGATCCTTGGGATAGATTAGCAAGATTAAACAAAAGGGCGCCTAACCTTCTTAAACAAATGCTCTTTAGAGGATCTAATGCTGTTGGATATAAAAATTATCCAGATAACGTTGTTAAACATTTCATTCAACAATCAGCAGAAGCTGGAATTGATGTATTCCGAGTTTTTGACTCATTAAATCTAATTGATAATATGCGTGTTGCAATTGATGAAGTACGCAATCAAAATAAAATTTGTGAAGGAACTATCTGTTATACAAATGATGTAACTGATCCAAATGAGAAAAAATATACATTAAAATATTATATTGATCTTGTTAAAGATTTAGAAAAAGCAGGAGCACATATTATTGCCATTAAAGATATGGCGGGATTAGCAAAACCTAATGCTATAAAAAAATTAGTTAACGAAATTAAACAAACAACTGATCTTCCAATTCATTTTCATACTCACGATACATCTGGTACTTCATCAGCTTCAGTTCTAGCTGCTATAGAAGAAAAGGTAGATATCGTTGATCTTGCAATTGACTCGATGAGTGGATTAACATCACAACCTGCACTTGGATCAATCGTATCTATAATGAAACAAAATCATCAAGACCCAAAACTTGATGAAGAGGCTATAAGAACACTATCTTTATACTGGGAACAAGTTCGTCAAAATTATCATGCATTTGAAACTGATTTTAAAGGTGGAAGTTCTGATGTTTATCTTCACCAAATGCCAGGTGGGCAGTTCACGAATTTAAAAGAACAAGCGAGATCATTGGGAATTACAACTGATAAGTGGGGAATGGTTGCTAATAAATATGCAGAGGTAAACCAACTTTTTGGTGATATTGTTAAAGTTACACCTTCTTCTAAAATTGTAGGTGATATGGCGCTCTATATGATCGCTAATGATTTATCCAAAGAAGATGTGTTAGACCCAAAAAAAGAAATTTCTTTTCCTGCTTCAGTCATCGAATTTTTTAAAGGGGAGATTGGTATACCTCAAGGAGGCTTTCCAAAAGAACTACAAAAGAAAGTTCTTGGCGATACAAAACCTTTAACAAAAAGACCTGGGGAAATTTTAGAATCAGTTGATTTAGATAAAGAAGCCAAAAATTTAGAAGATGAAATAGGGATGAAAATTAATCAAACACATCTAGCGTCTTACTTAATGTATCCAAAAGTTTTTAAAGATTATGTTGATCACTTTAAGGAGTTTAGTGATACATCAATTCTTTCAACAGAATTATTTTTTTATGGTCCTCAACAAGATAAAGAATACACGATAGAAATTGATAAAGGAAAAAACCTTATCTTAAGATATTTAGCGAAAAGTGAAGTTAATAGTAATGGAAAGTGCTCCGTGTTTTTTGAAATTAACGGACAACCAAGAACAATAGATATAGAAAATAAAGAATTTTCAAAAAATATAACACAAAGAGCTAAAGCAGATGATAATAATTTGGATCATGTCGGATCTCCTTTGCCAGGCCAAGTTGCTAAAATATTTGTTCAATCAGGTAGTAAAGTAATAAAAGGTGATAAGTTACTAGTGATCGAAGCCATGAAGATGGAAACCACTATTAATGCTGATAAAAGTGGAACCATCAAATCAATTAATGTTGCATCTGGTGATAATGTGGAGACCAAAGATTTGCTTGTTGAAATTAGCTAGTAAAGTCGTATTCTTTATAACATTCTTCTATCGAGTTCTTTGTATTTATAAGCTCTCCTAAAGAGTCTCGAAATTCAAAATATTCTACTCTCTTAATATTTGAGTTTATATTAAAGAAGATAAACAACCTACATGAACTACTATCATATCGCATCATATGCACTGAGCCATCAGATCGTGCTAAATTAGGCTGTCCCAGTTTTTGTTTTATCTCAGCAAGTTGTTTTCCCATGAAATTTATTTCTGCGATTTTTTGCTGCTCCTTAACTATAGTTTTTTCCTCTTCTTTTTCTTCAGTGATAATTTGTTGTTCTTCAACAATAGTTTTATCTTCAATAATTTCTGGCTCTTTTTTTGTAATAGTTTCCTCAACTTTGTCTTTTACAACCGCCCCAACTTTAACAACTTCTCTTCCAACTTCAATAGTCGTACAGCTAGATAAAAACACTAATGTTAAAAAATAAATTGATAACCGCATTGCTCTTAGTGGGATTTCTATATATGTAATCGCATATGATTACAGTAATTAAATCACCATTCGTTCAATACAAATTAACAATTTTACGAAATAAAAAAACATCAAATACTGTTTTTAGACAAACTATGAATGAAATAAGCTACCTCATTGCTTCTGATGTTCTTCAATACGTTCCATTTAAAAAACAAACAATTGAAACACCTCTAAAAAAAATGAGTGGTACAGCCTTGGGTCAACCCATAATTTTGGTCCCAATTTTACGTGCCGGTTTAGGGTTACTTGAGGGGTTTGCAAAATTTTTACCGGAAGCTGAAAAAGGTCACATAGGTTTATACCGCGACGAACAAACTTATGAACCTGTAGAATACCTCTTTAAACTTCCAAGAGTTAAAAATAAAAAAGTGTTAATTCTAGATCCAATGTTGGCCACAGGTAATTCTTCAATTGCTGCAATCAATTTAATAAAAAACAAAGGCGTTAATATTAAAGATATATTTTTGGTGTCTTTGCTAGCTGCTCCTGAAGGTATAAAAAATATCCAAAAAAAGCAAAAAGGCATTCATATATTTACATGTAATATCGATGCGAAGTTGAATAAAAATAAGTTCATTGTACCGGGCTTAGGTGACGCAGGCGATAGGTATATGGGTACTTGAAGTTATCCATAAAAAATCCTATTATTTATCCATAATCTCATTTTTTAATGCATTTTTTTATCAAGAAAATGTTATCAATGGGATATCTATAATTCATATTTAAGGGGGATTTTTGGTATGAAGAAAATTTTAAGTATTTTTACAGTTTCTTTCGCTCTTGTCTTCTCTTCAAGTGCGTTTGCAAACA
>OCVP010001033.1_pt1 | contig 12208 bp, 14 predicted proteins | sample 1539171 | NCBI WGS metagenome assembly OCVP01 (sample SAMEA51879418, study PRJEB22527) | metagenome
ATTTAATAATTTTACATTTAATACTGATTTTTTTTAGGATTTTACATACATCCTGTGCTTCTTTTGATGAATTTTTTCTTAAGTTGTGGTCAATAATACAATAATTGAATTTGGCACCATATTTTTTTTCATAACACTTTGATAAAAAAGCAAGCGCTAAACTATCAGGTCCACCTGAGACTGCAACTAAGAAACTTTCTCTATTATTTAATTTTTTTTCAAACTTACTGAAAATAGGCTTAATAAAATCTTCATTCAATAAGTTGCTAATAAAATTATGATTTATCTTTTGAGCATTCAAACTTTTTCTCTTCATATTTTGCTTTTTGAAGAACAGACTGATTAGCTTCTGGATATTGTTGTTTAACACCCGTTATCATCAGACAACCTTGATCCTTTTCTCCAATTTGTACTAGTGATACACCGAGTTTTAATAAATTGATAGGTGCCTTCTCGCTTTTCGGATATTTTTGATAACCTTCTAAATATGCAGATGCTGCATCTGTAAAAAGTTGTCTTATTCTAAATGTTTCTGCGTACCAATATTGTGCGTTGCCTGCAAGTTTGTGATCAGGGTTTGTATTTACAAACTCTCTGAAGGCTCTTTCAGCCATATTGTAATCTCCATTTTTTAAAAAGCTTGTTGCAAAATCATATTGTTTATCTGGATTTGTATCTGGAAGTATCTTCTCTTCCGATACAAAAGTTTCAGTAACAACTGAACCTGTGGTATCAATTGATTGAATTTCTTGTTCTTGGTTATCTGTCTCAGTATCTTTGTAAGATATTGCACCAAGATCCTGTGGTTCTGACGATCCTGGTAAAATTTTCTTTTTATCACTTGAAGAACTTATTTTCTTATTATTATTTTCACTTACTGACAATGTCTCAAGTTGTTGGAATCGCATCTGATTATCAGATTGCACTTTAGAAAGCCTATTAGATAATTTGTCTAATTTAAAATTTATTTCTTCAAAACGGTTGGTAAGTTCTTGAAATTGTTTTTCAATTTCCGAAAGTTTTAATAAGTGTCTTGTAAGTACTTCTTCAGAACTTTGGTCTAATTCTGTAATACTTTCATTAAGAATTTCATTCTGTGAATTTGAATAAACTGCTTTTTCTAATGTTTTTAAATCTTGTTGAATAATTTTAATAATTTCCTCATAATTATGACTGTCAGCAAATATTTTTTTTGGAATTAAAATGCATAAAAATATTACAAAAGAAAATAAAAAAAGTTTTTGTTTAGTCATCAAGATTATTTGTAATTATAATGATGGCAAAAAAAAGACCCTGATTATCTAATCAGGGTCTTTTAGTTTTTTGTAAATTAGTTTGCTTTAACTGTTACTGATCTTCTATTTTTTGACCAAGCTAAAGGATTTGAACCTGAATCAACAGGTCTCTCTTTACCATAGCTGATTACAGAAATTCTATTTCCAGAAATTCCATAAGTCATAAGATAGTCTTTAACTGAATTTGCTCTTCTTTCACCTAAAGCTAAGTTATACTCTCTTGTTCCTCTTTCATCAGCATGACCTTCTAGCACAACATTTATTTTTGAATTTTTTCTTAACCAAGCTGCTTGTTTTCTTAAAGTTTCTCTTGAAGCAGTAGTCAAGACAGATTCATTTGTTGCAAAGAAAACTCTATCTGCAACTCCTGAAGCTAAATATTCAACTGTATCTTTTCCAGTATAAACATCGCCCTGCATTTGATTCGTAACTTTTTTAGTTGCACAAGCAGAAAGCACTAAACTTGCTAGCATTATCATAAATGCATTTTTGAAAATTTTCGTTAAAATCATTAACTACTCCTTATTTGAATATTTTAAGTTTTTCACAACTAATTAAATCTTTCAAGTATAAAAATCAACTATTTAATCCTAATTACTTAATAAAGACGACCAAGATGGGTCGGAAGCATCGGTTTCAGTGTCCACCAATCTCTCATTATAGCCTGTTAAATCAATTGACCATAATTTAGCAGAAAACCCCTTACCTTCAGAGTCTGACTTGGTCTCTCTATAGAATATAAGTACTCTACCATTAGGTGACCATGAGGGTGCTTCTTGGTAAAAATTTTCAGTCAATAACCTTTCACCAGAGCCATCCGTTCTCATTACGCCAATATAAAACTTCCCCTTGTGAAGTTTTGTAAATGCTATTAAGTCCCCCCTTGGAGACCATACGGGCGTACCGTATAGTCCTTTGCCAAATGAAATTCTTTTGACTTTTGTACCGTCGCTCTTCATAACATATATCTGTTGATAACCACTTCTGTCAGAATTAAAGCAAATATATTTTCCGTCAGGTGAATAAGATGGGGACGTATCAATTGAAGGATGATTTGTAATTCTTTCAACTACTCTATTTTCTAAATCCATAGTGTATATGTCAGAATTTCCATCCATAGCAAAACTCATGATAATTTTTTTTCCATTTGGTGAAAACCTTGGTGCAAATGTCATTCCTGGAAAATCACCTACTACCTCCTGTATACCTGTTTCAATATCTAAAAGATAAACCCTCGGAAGATTTCTAAAATAAGATAAATAAGTAACCATTTGATTTGTAGGATTAAATCTTGGAGTCAAAACTAATTCATTTCCTAATGTTAAATATTTTGTATTAAATCCATCTTGATCCATTATCGCAAGTTTTTTAATTCTTTTTGTTTTTGGTCCCTCTTCTGAAACATAAATTATCCTTGTATCAAAATAACCTTTTTCTCCAGTTAACCTCTCGTAAACTTTGTCGGTAATTATATGTCCAACTCTTCGCCAGTTTGTTGGCACTGTAGTGAAAGCTAATGCCATCATTTCTTTACCTGCTAACACGTCCCACAATCTAAATTCTACTCTTAGTTTTTCATTTTGATAAATTACTTTTCCTGTGATGAGCGCTTGAGCTTTAATCAAAGACCAATCTTCAAATCTTGGTTTTAGGTGTGCTATATCAGGCTTCTGAAGAAAAGCATCTTTGCTCAAGGGATTAAATAAACCAGAAGTTTGCAGGTTATTTTCAACAACCTTTGAAATTTCAGATCCAATATTTTTTTTTTTCAATGTTTTTTGAAGTGCTTCATTAGAATTACTATCAATTGACAATGGAGATACAGCAATAGGCAGAGGATTTAAATTTCCTCTTGTAATATCTACTTCAATTAAAGCATTGGCATGTGTGATGCTAAACAAAAAAATTATAATATATTTAAAATATTTAATCATCCCTCTAACATCTCTCTTGCATCAAAATTTAATTGTAATTCTTTCCATCTTTCATAACCTTCAGTGGGTACCCTTAAGGGTTGACACATTTTAATTGCTCTAAGCGCACTTTCTGCCAAAACTTTATAAAATCCCTGACCTGGTGTATTCATCCTTGCATGATCCAATATCTCAGATTTAACAACTGTTCCATCTGGTTTTAATTGTAATTTTATTCTTACTAATAAATTTTCATTATATGGTAGTCCTAAAGGAATACTCCAGCAACCAAAAATTTGTGCTTTTAATGCATCTTCTTCACTCAAAGTAAGACTTGTAATACTAAGATCTTTTTTTTGAGATTGCGATATTTTATTAGTTTTTTTTGTAGTTTCAGCGAATTCTTCTTTTGATTTATCAATTAAAGCGGCTATATTATTTGGATCAAATAATTCTTTTTTTTCAAATTCAGAAACTTGTTTAATTTCTTCATCGAGCTTTTCTGGATTTTGTTTTTTTTCCTCAATTTTTTTTACTTTATCAATATTTTCGTCAGGTAAGGGAACTGCATCTGGTTTTTCTTTTTTAACTTTTTTTGGTGGTGCTTGTTCAGATGTTAGTTTTTCCTCTTCTTTTTTTTTTACTTCTTCAATAATTTTTTTTGCTTTTGGCGCATAAGGAATATTAGTCTTATCTGATATTTGTATTAATTCTACAGACACGAGAGGGGGTAAGTCTATTGGTTCTTTTGTTAAAAAAGGGAGACTTATCGCTGTTATAAATATCATTATGATATGAAATCCAGATGAGATTATTACATTTCTAACCAAGATTTTACCTTTCTTTGTAAGGTTCGGATATCAGAGCTACCTTTGTAAAGCCTGAACCAGAAAGCATTCCCATCACCTCTAAAACTCTACCATAATTTATTGTCTTGTCACCTCTGACGTATATTCTGGTATCAGTTCTATTTTTTGAGACCGCTAAAATTTTCGCTATAATTTTTTCATATTCCACTTTAGATTCTTGGATAAATATTTCTCCTTTAGAATTAATTGTAAGTGTCAAAGGCTCTTGTTCCTCTGGAAGAGAGTCTGCTGAACTTTCTGGTAAATCAACCTGAACTCCTACTGTTAACAAGGGTGCCGTAACCATGAATATAATTAAAAGTACAAGCATAACATCAACGAAAGGAGTGACATTGATCTCACTCATTGGATCATTTTTGGATCTTTTAAGATTAAAAGCCATTTTAAATTATTGTTAGAAATCTTTTTGAAAAATTTTCTAATTTCTGCGAGTATTTTTTTGAATCACTATTAAATTTATTATAAGCTATTACTGCTGGTATGGCAGCTAACAAACCAAGTGCAGTTGCAAAAAGAGCTTCTGCAATCCCTGGGGCAACAATAGCTAAACTAGTATTTCTTGATATAGCAATTGATTGAAATGAATTCATTATTCCCCAAACTGTACCGAATAATCCAATGAAAGGAGCTGTTGCACCTACGGTTGCAAGAAAAGTATAACTCTTCTCAATTTTATTCATCTGTTTCTCTATATTTATTTCAAGCATGTTTGAAAGTCTTTCATTAAGTTGCGTTTTTGATCTTGTTTTTAGTGCTGCTTCCATAGATGATCTAAAAACCAGTGCCATTGGATCCTCTATATTTTTTGGAATAGTATTATAAAAAGACTCAGCTGACTTTGATTTCCAAAATCGTTCCTCAAAAATCTCAGAGGACTCATTTATTTTTTTAAATAATTTTACTTTTTCAATTATTATTGCCCATGAGTATACTGAGCAAGCTATAAGAATAATTATTACAGACTTTACTACAAAATCTGCACGTATAAATAGTTGAACAAGTGAAAAGTCAGTGTTGCTTGCTAAACCCACTGCTTGTGATGTTATATCTGCTTCCATTCGATCTACTTGTCACTTAATTGTGTCATCAATTTGTCTTAAATTTCAAAATTGTCTATTCTGATCTTAAATTTTCGTAGAAATAACTAGCAATAAGCATGGCATCAGCTTTATTTGCATCTTTTTTTTTTGATAAATTCATTGAAAAATATGGAAATATTTCGATCGCCCTAGTTCTACTGGCGTCTTTTTCTGAGTTAATCAAATTAAAATATTTTTTCCATTTAGCAGGCCTAACAAAATACATTGATAAATTCATTGCTGAGCATATACCCTTTAATACACCAAATGATTGACCAAAATTAAACATGCTTGTAACTCCTTGTCCGGGCATAGCAGTTACATGTTCTATGACTACTTTTACTTCACTATTATTATAATTTTTTATTTTAGAGGAAATTTCATTAAATATTTGAGAACTGTTGACTTGTTTTTTATTTTTCTTTCCTTCAGCCATACTTGGCATTTCTATTACATCAGTTATTTTTCCATCCTCCATAAAACAAATTGCGCCAGAAATTCCTGGATCAATTCCAATAATCAACATTAATTACTCCCAATTTTTAGATTCGTAAAAATATTTTGTACATCATCATCATTATCAAGTGAATCTAAAAAATCACTTATTTCATCAAAAATATCTTTGGAGATAATTACATTATTAATAGGTATCCATTCAATTTCTGTTGATATAAAATTTTTAACGGTCATCTCTAATTTTTTTTTAACTTCGTATATTTTATTTTTTTCACAATGTATCTCATGAATTTCATTATCAGAATGACACTCTTCTGCACCTGCATCAATAGCAATATCCAAAATTTTCTCCTCTGAAATTTCATTTTTTGGAATTTTAATCACTCCAATTTGTTTAAAATTATGAGACGCAGAGCCAGATGAACCAAGGCTACCTCCATTCTTTTGAAAAATAGTTCTAATTTTTGATGCAGTTCGATTTTTATTGTCAGTCAATGCTTCTACTATAACTGCAATATTTTTTGGTCCAAAACCCTCGTATCTCATGCTCTGAAAATTTGAGGAATTTATGTTTGTGGATTTATCAATTGCTCTCTCAATATTTTCTTTTGGCATATTAGCTGAACGTGCTGATTGTATGGCTGATCTCAGTCTGGGATTCATATCAGGATTTTTATCACCTAACTTGGCAGCAACGGTAATTTCTTTGGATATTTTTGAAAAAATTTTTGACCTTTGTTTGTCTGCTCTACCTTTCTTGTGTTTAATTCCTGCCCAATGTGAATGACCTGCCATAACTAATTTGTATTTTTTAAATCTCCACCTAAAATAAAGCTATTAATTTTATCAGCTAAACCAGTATCTCTATTGCAATCTACAATTACACCTGAAAGGCTTGCTTGTCCTGTTGCAGGGAAATGTTTTTTGGCATCCAGTTTAAAAAATTTTTTAATTGAATTTTCTTTATTCATTCCAATAACTGAATCATAATCTCCACACATTCCTGCATCAGTTTGATAACCTGTTCCCTTTTTTAATATTCTTGTATCACTTGTTGGAACGTGAGTGTGAGTACCAATTACGAGGGTTGCAATACCATCCATAAAGTGTCCAACTGCCATTTTTTCGCTTGTTATTTCTCCATGAAAATCAACGATCAAATAATCGTAGTTTTCTTTTAATTTATTTTGTGAAGTAAATTTTTTTATAGACTCAAAGACATTTTCGCACTTTTTCATAAATACATTTCCCATTAAATTTAAAACACCTACTTTGGATTTATCTTTTGTTTCAAATATTTCAAATCCCTTTCCAGGTGATGGTGCTATTAAATTATAAGGTCTAAGTAATCTTTTTTCTTTATCTATATATTCGGCAGTTTCTTTTTGATCCCAAATATGATTTCCAGTTGTGATTACATCAACACCACAATTAAAAAAATCCTTCGAGATTTTTTCTGTAATCCCTACTCCTTCTTTGGCTGCATTTTCACCATTGACAATTACAAAATCAATTTTATTTAATTTAATTTGAATTTTTAAATTTTTTTTTATTGCATCACACCCTGGTTCACCTACTACATCTCCTAAAAATAATATCCTCATGTTTCAAATATCTCTTTCTCAGTTAAAATAACATCCAATTTTCTGTCAAATTTTTCAACCGGTACGTATTTAATCATTTGATACGAAAAGGCTAAACCCAATTTAACCATTATATTTTTTCCCATCTTAAATAAAAAACGATCATAAAAACCTCCACCATAACCTAAACGATTTAGTTCTTTATCAAACGCAACCAAGGGTATTATTAAAATATTTGGCTTAACTTTTGTTTTCTTTTTTGGCTCTGGTATGCCATATTTATTAATATAAAGAGGATCTTTTATTTTATATTTATAAAATTCCATTTCAATATTATTTTTTAAAATTGGAAGTGATATTGTAAATTTTTTTTTTTCTAAAAACTCCATGATTTTTATTGTACAAACTTCAGAATTAACTGGATAATAAATACCAATAACTGGTTTTTTAATATTAGCTTTTTGAATAATTTTTAAAATTTTTTTTTTATCAATATTTAATGACTTAGAATATTTTTCGTCTCTAATTTTTAATATTTTTTTTCTGATTTGATGTTTTAACACAATTTATTGTACTGAGTTATCTGTGCTAATTTTTTCGACAAAATCATCTATTTGTTTGGTCGTATTTTCAATAATTCTTGAGTAATTTTCATGAATTTTATTAATTTCTTTTTTTAAGTTTTCGTGTTCATTTATCAGATTTTGAATTTCGCTCTCTTTTTCATCTTTATATTGGTAAACTAATTTTTTTAAATCTAAAAATTTATCTTTTAATAACTGAAGCTCTTTTTTTTTATTATCAACTTTTTTCATTGTTTCAAAATATTCATCGATAATTTTAATTGATGTAATAAGTAACAATTTATTTTCACCTATATTTCCTAAGCTTGATTTTAACTCTTCGAATTTTTTGCTAAGAAGGTTTGATAATTCCTCTAAATGCTCCTCTTGGCCGTCATCACAGGATAACAAAAATTCTTTACCATTAAATTTAATATTTACGTTTGCCATTTATCAATTTCTTCTAACAAAATATCTGTTTCTTGATTTAATTCATCTATTTTTTCGTTAAATTTTAATTCTTTATGTCTTTGTGAGAGTTTTTCGTCTTTTATTTTTTTCCTTAAAGTCTCATGTTCGGTGACAAGAACTCGATACTTCTCCTCTATATCCCTTTTTTCAATTTCTAATTGATTTTTTTGAGCTTTTAAATTTTTAGTTTGTTCTGCTAATTGTGGATTTTCAAATTTTAATTTTTTTAACTTCTGAAGTGAAGAATTAAGTTTTTCTTCTTTTTCATTAAAAGTTTTCATATATATATATTTATATTATTAAATTGAGTCTTCTTAGTCTAGATAGGATAATTTTTGAGCAAACAACACAGAGAATTAGCAAATAGCATCAGGTTTTTGTCGATGGATGCTGTTCAAAAAGCAAATTCTGGTCATCCAGGAATGCCAATGGGAATGGCTGACGTAGTGACAGTTCTATTTAAAGATTTTTTAAAATTTAATCCAAAAAAACCAGATTGGTTAAATAGAGATAGATTTGTTTTATCAGCTGGGCACGGATCAATGCTTCTTTATTCACTTCTTTATCTTACAGGCTACAAAAGTGTTTCTTTAGAGGATATAAAAAATTTTAGACAATTAGACTCTATTTGTGCAGGACATCCTGAATATCACCCAGGATCTGGAATTGAAACTACAACTGGCCCACTAGGTCAAGGCATAGCAAATGCAGTTGGTTTCGCATTAGCAGAAGAAATTTTAAAAAATAAGGTAGGTAAAAAAATTATAAATCATAAGACTTATGTTTTAGCTGGGGATGGATGTTTAATGGAAGGAATAAGCCATGAAGCATTAAGTTTTGCAGGTCACCTTAAGTTAAAAAATCTTATTTTATTATTTGATAATAATTCAATATCAATTGATGGGCCAACTAATTTAGCAGTATCTGATAATACAAAAAAAAGGTTTGAGAGTTATGGTTGGGATTATGTAGATATAAATGGACATGATGAAAAACAAATTTTTAAAGCGCTTAAAAAAGCTCAAAAAGCAAAAAAACCTTTTGCTATTTCATGTAAAACAACAATTGGTTATGGCTCTCCAAACAAAGGTGGAAAAGCATCTTCTCACGGAAGTCCACTAGGTGAAGAAGAAATTAACTTGGTTAGAAAAAAATTAAATTGGAATTATAAACCTTTTGAAATTCCAAGTGAAATCAGAAAATTGTGGAAAGAAATTGGCGAAAAAGCATCTGCAAAAGCTGAAAAAGATGAAGCTAAATATCAAAAAGAAATAAAAAAGTTTGGTTGGTTGGGACGGTCAATAACAAATCATAAAGATCAGATTAATCAATCAATTGAAAAAGTAATAAAAAGCTATCTCAAAAATTTAGATCCTATTGCAACAAGAAAATCATCTGAAATGTTTTTAGAATTAGTTTCAACTTTGCCAAACTTAATTGGGGGGTCAGCTGATTTGGCTGGTTCAAATAACACTAAAACTAAAAAACATGAAATAATTAAACCAGGAAATTTTAAAGGAAATTATATTCATTATGGAGTAAGAGAGCACGCTATGTGCGGTATTATGAATGGTTTGTCTTTGCACAGTGGTTTAATACCTTATGGCGGAACATTTTTAATCTTTAGTGATTATTGTAAACCATCAATTAGATTAGCTGCAATGATGAAGCAAAGAGTGATATATATTTTCACTCATGACTCGATTGGGCTTGGAGAAGATGGCCCAACTCATCAACCAGTTGAGCAATTAGCTAGTTTAAGATCAATTCCTAATTTAAATGTTTTTAGACCTGCAGATACAATTGAAACTTTTGAGTGTTGGCAATTAGCACTTGATAGTAATGACTCACCTAGTGTAATTGCATTGTCTAGACAAAAAATTAATCCCTTAAGGAAAGAATATAACAAAATTAATAAGTGCTCTAAAGGAGCATATGAAATAATGAGAACTGGTGAAAATATTAAAGTAATATTATTGTCAAGCGGTTCTGAAACTAGTTTGGCATGCGAAGTTAGCCATAAATTAGCCACAGAAAATATTTATTCAAAAGTTATATCAATGCCGTGTCAAGAGTTATTTGACAAACAAGATGAGATCTACAAAAAAGAAATTTTCTCTGGAACAGAACTTTTGGTATCTATAGAAGCTTCTGAAACTGAATTCTGGAAAAAATATACAGGTTCTAATGGAATGAATTTTGGTATTAATGATTTTGGTAAAAGTGCTCCCTACAAAGATATCTATGATCACTTTAAACTAAATTCGACAGACATAATTAAAGCAATAAAAGAAAAAATATGAAAATAAAATTAGGTATTAATGGACTTGGTAGAATTGGTAGAATGGTTATTAGATCAATTATTGAAGGTAAATATAATAACTTTGAAATTAAACATATAAACAATAGAACTGGACCTGAAGTAAGCTCAAATTTGCTAAAGCACGACTCAATACATGGAAAATTTAATTCTAAAATAAAGTTTAATAAAAATAAAATTACAATTGGAAAACATAAAATATCATTTTCTCAAGAAACTAATATCGAGAATATAAATTGGAAAAAATATGGCGTTGATTATGTATTTGAGTGTACTGGAAAATTTAATTCAAAAGATAAACTTCTAGCTCATCTAAAAAATGGTGCAAAAAAAGTTATTGTTTCAGCACCTTGTAAAAATGCTGATAAAACTATAGTTTATGGTGTTAACCAAAAATCCATAAATAAAGACGATAAAATAATTTCTGCAGCATCTTGCACTACCAATTGTTTAGCGCCCGTAGTGAATATTCTTCATAATAATTATCAAATAGAGAAAGGTTTTATGACAACAATTCATGCTTTTACTACTGACCAAAGATTGTTGGATAATTCTCATAAGGATCCAAGAAGAGCGAGATCTGCATCACAATCAATAGTACCGACATCTACAGGTGCATCAAAAGCAATTGGAGAGATCATACCTTCTTTAAAAGGTAAGTTAGAAGGTGTAGCGATGAGAGTACCAACTCCAAATGTCTCTTTAATCGAGTTAGTTTTTTGTACAAAAAAAGATTTATCAGTTCAAAAAATAAACAGAAGTTTTTTAGATGCATCTAAAAAATCATTTAAAGGTATAATAGATATTACAAATGAAAAATTAGTATCAGTTGATTTCAATCACAACCCCAACTCAGCTATTGTTGATGCTAGCCTAACAAATACAATTGGCAAAAAAATGGGAAAAATATCAGCTTGGTATGACAATGAATGGGGTTTTTCTTGTAGAATGTGTGACCTAGCAGAATACATTCATAAAAAAATCTAATGAAAAGCATACAAAGCAAAGGTTTAGATTTAAATAATAAAAAAATTTTAATCAGATTAGACCTTAATGTACCGTTAAATGGTGCAAATATAATAGATTCAAACAGAATTGATAAAACTATTCCTACATTACAATATTTATTAAAAAATAAAGCAAAAATAATTATACTTTCTCATATTGGAAGACCTAAAGGAAAAATTGTAAATGAGCTCTCTTTAAAACCTGTCTGTAATGAATTGGAAAAAAAATTAAATCAAAAAATATCATTCATAACTGGCACTATTAATAAAATAAAAATTGAAAGTTATTTTAGTGAAAAAAAAAATATAGTAATGCTTGAAAATTTAAGATTTTTTAAAGAGGAAGAAAGTGATGATTTAATTTTTGCAGAAAATCTTGCAAATTTAGCTGATATTTATGTTAATGAGGCTTTTTCATGCTCACATAGAGGACATGCCTCTATTCATTCAATTACAAAGTTTATCCCCTCATACTCAGGTATACAATTAGAATCAGAAGTAAATTCATTAATTAAAATAACTTCAAATATTAAAAGACCGATATCTTGTATAATTGGGGGGTCTAAAATTTCAACAAAAATAACTGTTATTAAAAATTTAATTAATAAACTTGATAATATAATTTTTGTTGGTGGAATGGCAAATAATATTC
>OCVP010001035.1_pt1 | contig 12193 bp, 13 predicted proteins | sample 1539171 | NCBI WGS metagenome assembly OCVP01 (sample SAMEA51879418, study PRJEB22527) | metagenome
CTGAAACAACAGATGCTTCATTTTCAGAAAGGATTCCAATTGATATAATATTCTTTTTATTCAAAAGCTTGATTAAGTCAATATTATCTAACAACTCTAAATCAATCATTAAGCTGTTTTTCAGGTCAGTTTTATTGTCTGAAATAATAATCGGTTTCTCTTTGTAAAAAATTTGCAACATTTAAAATAAATACAAATCTAAATTAATACTTTTGTTTATAGAATTATGGATAAACTAGACCAAAATAATTTCAGAGAACAAACAGCTGAAATTTTATTAAAACTTGAGGCCATAAAACTTAGCCCAAATAATCCTTTTACTTGGGCATCAGGATGGAAATCTCCTATTTATTGTGATAATAGAATTATACTATCTGATTCTAATTCAAGAAATCTTATTGCTGACAACTTTGTTAAGATCATCAAGGATAAGTACGAAGACACTGAAGTGATAGCTGGTGTTGCAACAGGGGCTATTGGAATTGGAATGTTAGTTGCACAAAAACTTGACTTACCATTTATTTATGTAAGACCTGAAGCAAAAAAACATGGTAGAAAAAATCAAATAGAAGGAAAGATTTCACAAAACCAAAAAGTTATTGTTATTGAAGATTTGATAAGTACTGGAATGAGTTCATTAAATGCAGTAAAAGCTTTAAAAAATTCTAAATTAAACGTGTTAGGTATGATTGCAATATTCACATACGGTTTTGAAATTTCCAAAAGAAATTTTGAAAATGACAAAATTGATTTAGACACACTTTGCGACTATTCTATATTATTAAAAAAAGCAGTAGAAACTGAATACATTTCTAAAGACAATCTTGGAACCCTATCGCTATGGAATAAAGATCCTGAAAACTGGAGTTAAATTATCAATTTAATTTCACTCTCAGAATATTTTGACAATTGTTTATTTGACAATCTTATTGTTATTTCACCATCTATATCAACTTTAATTATTTTACCCTGGAATTTACTCATGTCATTCGCTGAAAAATTTGAAGTTTCATTTTTTTTGTAAAGTAGGCTATTGTAATTTTTTATCAATTCATTCTCATTAATTCTAAAGAGATTAAAGTTTTTTTCTAATGCCTTTTGCAATTCTTGTACTATTGTTTCAATAGAATTTAATTTTCCCGTTTCAATGAAAATTGAAGTTGCGTTAGGTAAATTTTTAAATTCGCTTTGGTTAATATTTATTCCAATCCCAATTACTGAGTTTTTAATACTATTTCCTCTAATATTATTTTCGATTAGAATTCCAGAGATTTTTTTATTTGCTGTCATAATGTCATTAGGCCATTTAATTGTCAGGTCTAACAAATTATATTTTTTTATTGTTTCGTATACAGAAATTGAGCTTATTACATTTAGCATAAATTTTTTGTCAATTTCAAAATCGCTAAATCTTTTGTAAATGCTAAATGCAAGATTTAAAGAAGGTTTATTTGACCATACATTTCCGTTTCTTCCCCTACCTTGTGTTTGATGTTTAGAAACAACTACAGTTAAATCATCTAAACTTTCTTTATTTAAAAGTTTTTTTAAATAAGAATTTGTCGAATCTATGGCATCAAGTTTGATTATTTTCATTCACATAAAGTAAAAAAAAATAATAAATTTGCACAAGCACAAAAACTCTTAATGGCAGGCAGAACAAAATTTAAAAAACTAATCAGATTGATAATCGATGGAATTGAAGATGTAAAGGGGAATGAAATTAGTTTATTAGATTTGAGAAAGCTTGAAAACAGAGTAAGTGATTATTTTATTATTTGTGATGGAAATTCCAATACGCAAGTTAATGCAATTATCAGTTCTGTTACTAAAAAAGTTAGTAAAGGGTTACGTGACAAACCGTGGGGTGTTGAAGGAACAGAAAATGCTGAATGGGTATTATTAGACTATGTAGATGTAGTGGTTCATGTGTTTCAAAAAGAAAAAAGAGAATTTTACGATCTTGAGGGGTTGTGGGGGGATGCAAAAAAAATAGAATTAAATTAGATTAATGAAAAATCAAAAAAAACAACAAAAACAGCCTCAGTTTAATCAATATTGGATTTTTGGTTCAATTGTACTTGTTTTTTTATTACTTAACATATTTTCAGGTGGTGGATCACAGAGTTCAGCCACAACAACTCCTTCGAAATTTTTTGAATATGCGTCAAACGGTGATGTTGAAAGAATTGAAATAGTTAACAAGCGTGAAGTTTTTGTTTATTTAACTCGAGATGCAAGATTAAAAGATGAACATAGAAATTCATCCAAAAATTCCTTATTATCAATAGCATCAAAAAACCCGAACTACAGATTTGAATTCGGAGATTTACAAAACTTTGAAAACAAGCTTTCCAAAGTTAATGATGAAAACAATCAAAATATAGAAGTTAATTATATAACTGAACAGAATATTTGGGGAGATATAATCATTTCAATGCTACCTTTTATTGTAATTATAGCAATATGGATTTTTATAATGAGAAGAATGTCTGCCGGTGGCGGTGGTGCTGGGGGACAAATATTTAATATTGGTAAATCAAAAGCTAAATTATTTGATGCAAACTCACAGGTTAAAGTAACATTTAAGGATGTAGCTGGTCTAGAAGGTGCGAAAGAGGAAGTGCAAGAAATTGTTGATTTTCTTAAAAATCCAAAAAAATATACAGCACTTGGAGGTAAAATTCCTAAAGGTGCTTTGCTTATTGGTTCGCCTGGTACGGGAAAAACCCTTCTAGCAAAGGCAGTTGCTGGTGAGGCTAAGGTTCCTTTTTTCTCTCTTTCAGGTTCAGATTTTGTTGAAATGTTTGTTGGTGTTGGTGCATCAAGAGTTAGAGATTTGTTTAAACAGGCAAAAGAAAAATCTCCTTCAATTATATTTATTGATGAAATAGATGCAATCGGGAGAGCAAGAGGAAAGAGTAACTTTACTGGATCAAATGATGAAAGGGAAAACACATTAAACCAGCTATTAACCGAAATGGACGGTTTTGGCACAAATACTAATGTGATAGTGATAGCTGCAACAAATCGTGCAGATGTTTTAGACAAAGCTTTAATGAGAGCTGGAAGATTTGATAGACAAATTTATGTAGATCTTCCTGATGTAAGAGAAAGAAAGAAAATCTTTGAGGTTCATTTAAGACCCCTCAAAAAATCTTCATCAGTCGATGTTGATTTCTTGTCGAAACAAACACCAGGTTTTTCTGGAGCTGATATTGCGAATGTTTGTAATGAAGCAGCTTTAATTGCTGCAAGAAAAAATAAAAAATCTGTTGGAAAACAAGATTTTCTTGATGCAGTGGACAGAATTGTTGGAGGTCTAGAGAAAAAAAATAAAATCATTACTGAGGATGAGAAAAAAGCGGTAGCTTATCATGAAGCAGGGCATGCAACAGTGAGTTGGATGCTTGAACATGCTGCTCCATTAGTTAAAGTTACAATTGTTCCAAGAGGAAGATCATTAGGAGCTGCATGGTATCTTCCCGAAGAAAGGCTAATCGTTAGACCTGAACAAATGTTAGATGAAATGTGTGCTGCATTAGGAGGTAGAGCAGCCGAGAAAGTCATCTTTAATAAAATTTCAACAGGAGCATTAAGCGATCTTGAGAAAGTCACTAAACAGGCAAGAGCTATGGTTACTGTTTATGGTTTAAATGATAAAGTTGGAAATTTAACCTACTATGACTCATCAAACGGAAATGAATACGGATTTACGAAGCCATACAGTGAGCAAACCGCTGAAACAATAGATAAAGAGATTTCAGCAATAATTGAAAAGCAGTACCAGAGAGCAATTTCAATTCTGAAAAAGAACAAGAAAAAACTAATTGAACTAGCTGAGGTTTTACTCACTAAAGAGGTTATTTTTAAGGACAACCTCGAAGAAATATTTGGCAAAAGGCCATTTGATAAGGAAGAACCGAAAGAAACAAAATCTTGATAACTATTATTTATAGTTTTAGTTAATGAAAATTAACTACGTTTCGTTAACTTTAAGCAACCAATTCCTTCTTGGAATAAATTTTAGAAAAATTGAATTTTTTTAGTAAGTTTTTTAAAAAATCCTCTTCAGAAAAAGAACCCAAAAGCCCTGAAAGCAAATTCCTTCCTAAAAAAAAAGCGGTAATTGAAGAAAGATTCATATTGAAATTTATTGAAAATGGTGGTAAATTTCTGTACTGTGAGAATTTAAATGAAGTTCAAGAAAATTTTGATTTAATTTTAGCTGAAAATGAATGGATAAATCAAGATCTTTTGATGATTAAATCCGAACTAAAAAAAGAATTTAATTTAAATAATAATTTTAGCTCAAGTTTAGAAGAGACTAAGTGCTTTGTAACTGATTGTGAAAACCTAATTGCAAGTGATGGTTCAATTTTAATTTCTTCAAATCAAATTAATGAGAAAAAGCTAAATGAGTTTCCTGACAACTTAATTATATTATCTGATACAATGAAGTTGAAAAATACCATTAGTGAAGGTCTTTCAGAGATAAAATCTAAAAGTAAATATATTCCAACTAATATTACTACGATAAAAAATTTTAATGTGATAAAAAAAGATAAAGATTTTTTAAGTTATGGAACTTCTTCAAAAAACTTATATTTGATCCTTTTAGAAAAAGGATTTGAATAGTTTTGAAAGAATCAAATAAAAGAATAATTAGCGGGTTAGTTTTTGGTGGATTATTTATATCATCATTGTATACACATGTTTCTTTTGCTCTATTAACATTCATATTTGGAATTATCTCAACAAATGAGTTTAATAAGCTTACAAACCAAAAGGGTATTGGTTATTATATAGTTTTTTCTATAATCTACATTTATTTTGCTCTAACTGAGTATCTTTTAAATATCAATAATCAGCCAAATTCATGGTTTGATGACTTAAAAGATACCTTGTTAATTTTTAGCATATTTGTTTCGCTATTCCTTTTGAGAGATTTATTTTCAACCAAAAATTTAATAAGTGTTTTAATAAAAAAATATTTTCGTTTTATATTTTACATAACCTCTTCTTTTATATTCATTTATCTGATAGCTAATTTTAATGGATTTTATGACCCTTCGATAATATTGGGTTGTTTTATTTTAATTTGGGTGAATGATAGCTTTGCATACATGGTTGGTAAAAAATTTGGTAAGCAAAAACTGTTTTATAGTATTTCTCCTCATAAAACTGTTGAGGGATTTTTAGGAGGTTTACTTTTTTGTTGTATTTCAGCATCGATAGTTTCTAGATATGTTGACGATAGTATAAGCACTTCAAACTGGTTAACAATGGCAATCATTGTAAGTGTTTTTGGTACACTTGGGGATTTAATTGAATCTAAATTCAAAAGGGAGTCAAATGTAAAAGACAGTGGTAAAATTATGCCGGGTCATGGTGGTATTTTAGATAGGCTAGATAGTATTATATTTGCTAGCCCATACATTTATCTATTTTTAAAATTAATCTAACATGTTTCACAAAGAAGGATTTAATATTATTTTAAGTGCATTTGTAATTGTATCGCTTTTAATAATATCTGTTGACTATTTCGAAGTAAAATTTGCATTAACCATCAAAGTTTTTTTGATTGTAATGTTAATTTTAATATTACAATTCTTTAGAAATCCTAAAATCAATATTAACAGTAACGAAAATTATATATTATCGCCAGTTGACGGAAAGGTTGTAATAATTGAAGAAGTTTACGAGCCTGAATTTTTTAAAGATAAAAGACTACAAGTTAGTATTTTCATGTCTCCGATTAATGTACACGTTACTAGATATCCAATGGGTGGTAATATTATATTCTCTAAATATCATCCCGGCGCTTATTTAGTGGCATGGCATCCAAAATCGAGTACAAAAAATGAAAGAACTACAATCGTACTTGAAAATAATAATTTTGGAAAGGTATTGTACAGACAAATTGCAGGGGCACTTGCAAGAAGGATTGTAAACTATGCGGAAGTTGGTGATTTAGCTGAGCAAGGGAAAGATGCAGGTTTTATAAAATTTGGATCTAGAGTAGATCTATTCCTACCAATAGGTACAAAAGTAAATGTAAAATTAAATGAGGTTGTTAAAGGTGGAATAACAGTTATTACATCTAAGGACTGACCCTATCCTTCTAATTTTTTTAGCCTTACCTCCAACACAGAGATTTTTGAAATTGCATCGTTTTTCTTCTTAATCTCATTTTGAACTATTGAATCGGGCGCATTATCAGTAAATCTTTTATTTTCTAATTTAGAATTAATAGACTTTAAAAAACCTTTTTGATAATCTAAGTCCTCTTTAATTTTTTTTATCTCTTCGTCAAAGTCAATTTCTTTTTCAAAAGGCAAAGAGTAAATATTGGATTCAACTCTGAAAGAAAGCGCATCTTTTATTTCTGAATCTACATAATTTATATCCTTAATATTACATATCTTTTTGATTATTGAATCGTAATTCTTAGAAAAATTATCATTGTTAACAACGCTAAGATTAAGAGATTCTTTAAATGAAATTTGATATTTTTTTCTGATATTTCTAATACCTGAGATTATATTTTGAAGGGCTTCAAAATCATTTATAGTGTCAATTGGTAACTTAGTATCAAATTCAGGCCAACTAGAAATGATAATAGCTTCTTCAGATTTTCTGTTTGCGATTAAATGCCATATTTCTTCTGTAATAAAAGGCATAAATGGATGTAAAATAATTAGATTTTTCTCGAATATTTTGATTAAATCTCTATGTGTTTTTTCATCTATAGGTTGTCCATATTGTGGCTTGATGATTTCGAGTAAAACAGAGCAAAAGTCATCCCAAATCAGCTTATAAATACACATAAGCGCATCACTTATTCTGAATTTACTAAAATGATCATTAATTGTATTTAAAACAGAATTAAATTTTTGATTATACCAGTCTATAGTAACCGAACAATAGTCAGGCTGATTAGTGTCAACTACTTCCCATCCTTTAATAAGTTTTAACGAATTCCAAATTTTATTTGAAAACGATTTGCCCTGATCACATAAACTTTCGTCAAATAACAGATCATTTCCAGCAGCAGAGCTTAGCATAAGTCCAACACGAACACCGTCTGCACTGTAATCATCAATTAACTTTAATGCATCTGGTGAGTTACCTAATGATTTACTCATTTTTCTTCTTTGCTTATCTCTAACAATACCTGTAAAATAAACGTTATTAAAAGGTTTATTGTCTCTAAACTGATATCCAGCCATGATCATTCTAGAAACCCAGAAAAAAATTATATCTGGACCGGTAACTAAATCATTTGTAGGATAGTAGTAGTTAATCTCATCATTTTCTGGATTATTTATTCCATCGAAAACACTGATTGGCCATAGCCATGAAGAAAACCAGGTATCCAAAACATCTTCATCTTGGGTTAAATCCGCCAGAGAAATATTATTGTTTTTAGTTTTCTTCCTAACCTGCTCTAAAGCTAAATCTATATTTTCAGCTACTACGTAATCCTTATTTTCATCACCATAATAAAAAACAGGAATTTGATGGCCCCAATATAACTGTCTTGAAATATTCCAATCTCTTATGTTTTCCATCCAATTTCTAAATGTATTATCAAACTTTTTAGGAAAAAACTTGATATCCTGAGATTTTAAAACAGATTTAATGGCAGGCTTGACAAGATCTTCCATCTTTAAAAACCATTGGTGGCTAAATTTGGGTTCAATTACAGATCCCGTTCTTTCACTTACGCCAACATTATGATTTATATTTTCCTTTTTTACAAATAAACCCAATGAGTCCAATTCATCTATAATCTTTTCTCTTGCATCAAATCTATCCATTCCAGAATAATGAAGACAAATGTCATTTAATGAAGCATCATCATTTAGGATATCTATAAATTCTAAATTATGTTTTTCACCCAATAATTTATCATTGTGATCGTGAGCGGGTGTTACTTTTAAACAACCGGTCCCATATTCAATATCAACATATTCGTCAGCTATTATTGGAATATGTCTGTTAACAATAGGTACAATCGCGCTTCTTCCGATAAATTCTCTATACCTTTTATCTTTGGGATTAACACATATTGCTGAATCACCTAAAATTGTCTCTGGCCTGGTTGTAGCAATTGTTACATGATTGTCAGAGTCTATAATCTTATATTTAACATAATATAAATTGTCATTTTTTTCAACGAAATTTACTTCTTCATCAGACAAAGTAGTTTTGGCTTCTGGATCCCAATTAACCATTCTGTAACCTCTGTAAATCAATCCTTTATTATATAAATCAATAAATACTTTTAATACAGATTTGTTCATTTTATCATCAAGAGTAAATGTGGTTCTGTTCCAATCACAAGAACAACCAATTTTCTTGAGCTGATCTAAAATTATATCACCAAATTCATTTTTCCATTCCCATGCATATTCCATAAACTCCTCTCGTGAAATATCATTTTTTTCAATTCCATTACTTTTTAATTTCTCTACTACTTTAGCCTCCGTTGCAATTGAGGCATGGTCAGTACCAGGGACCCAACAAGCGTTTTCCCCAATAATCTTGCTCTTCTAATTAAAATATCCCTGAATAGTGTTATTGAGCATGTGGCCCATGTGTAAGACACCTGTAATATTAGGTGGAGGAATTACAATTGTATAGGGTTCTCGTTTATCAGGCTTTGAAGAAAAATAATCATTTTTAATCCAGTAAGAGTACCATTTATCCTCTATTTTTTGATGATTATATTTTGCTTGAATACTCATAAATAAATTTCACTTTACGAAAATACTCATATTTCTTAATCTGACTAATTATAATTATATTTATCTGGTTAAATTTTATTAAAAAAATTATGAAAAAATTATTTACACTAGTACTGATTTTCTTTATTGGCTTTTTAGGTTTTTCTCAAAATAAAAAAGCTATTATCACCTTTGACAAAACAGTTATTGATTACGGGACAATTGATAAAGGTGCAAATGGAGTTAGAGATTTTGTATTTACAAATACCGGTGATGCACCGCTAATTATTTCTAATGTTAAGTCAACATGCGGGTGCACGATCCCTAAAAAACCTGAAAAACCAATTTTACCCGGTGAATCTGACAAAATTCAAGTTAAATACGACACAAAAAGAGTTGGTTTTATCAGAAAGTCAATAAGTGTTACTTCTAATGCATCTAATCCAAATGTTATTTTAAAGATCACAGGTCAAGTGATTGCTGATAATAAAAAAACTGGTCTTGAAAAGAAGAAGAAAAGTATTGTAGAAGACTATTAAAATTAAAGTTTACACATGCTAACAATTTCAAATAAGGGGAAATTAATGCCGGAATCCCCTATAAGAAAGCTCGTTCCATTTGCAGAAAAGGCTAAACAAAAAGGTGTTAAAGTGTTCCATTTGAATATTGGTCAGCCTGATATTGAAACACCTCCAGCTGCAATTGAAGCTGTTAGAAATTCTAAAATTAAGGTTTTAGCTTATTCTAAATCAGAGGGTGATATTGAACTCAGAAATAAAATTTGTAATTATTATTCCAAACTTGATATTAAAATAAATAATTCTGAGGTTATAGTCACTAGTGGTGCAAGTGAAGCGTTATTATTTACCCTTGGAAGTATTATGGATCCTTCTGAAGAAATCATAATTCCCGAACCTTTTTATGCGAATTATAATGGTTTTTCTGTAGCGAATGGTGTTAATATAATACCTATATTTTCAAGCATCGATAATAATTTTAAATTACCAAAAATTGAAGATTTTGAAAATCTAATTACAGAAAAAACAAAGGGAATTTTAATATGTAATCCAAATAACCCAACAGGATACGTGTATTCTAGAGATGAAATAAAAACGCTTGTTGAAATTGTAAAAAAACATAACTTATTTTTAATTGCTGATGAAGTATATCGTGAGTTTACCTACGAAAATGCATGTCATACCTCAATTCTTGAATTTAGCGAAATTCAAGAAAATGCAATTGTCATAGACTCTGTTTCCAAAAGATACAGTATGTGCGGCGCAAGAATTGGTTGTATAATTTCTAAAAATGCTGAATTTATTTCCACTGCAATGAAATTTGCTCAAGCAAGGCTTTCTCCCCCAACTTTAGCTCAGATTGCTAGTACAGCAGCTATGGATGTGGGGGAAGAATATTTTGATTCAGTGATAAATGAATATAATGAAAGAAGAAAAACTCTAATTAAAGGTTTGAATGAAATACCTGGAGTAAAAGTTTCAATTCCAAAAGGTGCATTCTATTGCGTGGTAGAATTACCCGTTAAAAAATCTGAAAATTTTGCAAAATGGCTTTTAGAGGATTTCTCTTTGGACAACGAAACTATTATGGTAGCTCCTGCGGCTGGCTTTTACTCATCCCTAAATATGGGAGAAAATCAGGTTAGAATTGCATATGTCCTTAATCAATCTGATTTAAAAACTTGTGTTAATATTCTAAAAAATGGACTCGCGGAATATTTGAAAAATGATTAGAAAAAATATATCCTTAAAAAAATATAATTCTTTCAATATTGATGTTAGAGCAAAAGAATTTGTAGAAGTTAATTCACAAGATGAATTAATAGAAATAGCCAAGAAAACTAAAGATAAAAATGTCCTTTATTTGGGAGGTGGCAGTAATATTTTATTCACAAGGGATTTTGACGGAATCGTTATTCATCTTAACATTAAGGGTGTTCAATTTGAAAAAACAAATTCTGATGAAACAGTGGTACAAGCTAATGCGGGTGAAAATTGGAATAATTTTGTTGAATTTTGCATAAAAAATAATTTAGGCGGAATAGAAAATTTATCTATGATACCTGGAAATGTTGGTTCTGCACCTGTTCAAAATATTGGAGCCTACGGAGTAGAACTCAAAGATGTTTTTTTAACGTGTGAAGTTTTTAATAAAAATGATTTTTCAATCAAAACATACAATTTAGAGGACTGTAAGTTTGAGTACAGAAATTCAATTTTTAAAGAAAATAAAAATTTAATTATTCTTTCCGTTAGACTTAAACTAAAAAATAAAAATCATAAAATTAACTCCTCTTATGGTGGAATAAATGATGAATTAAAAAAATTCAAAATTTCAAAACCAACAATAAAAGATATTTCAAATGTCGTTTGTAGCATTAGAAAAAGAAAACTTCCAGATCCCAAAATAATCGGTAATGCTGGTAGTTTTTTTAAGAATCCAGTTGTAAAAAAGGATAAGTTAGAATGGATTAAGAAATATTTTAATGATGTTCCATCATACAAATTAGACGATAAAAATTATAAAATTCCTGCTGCATGGTTAATCGAATCTGCAGGTTTAAAAGGAAAAGAATTAGACGGATTCGGAATACACAAAACACAGCCTCTGGTTCTTGTTAATTATGGAGGTGCTAGAGGTGAAGATATTTATAAACTCTCCCTCTCGATTAAAGAAATAATTTTTAAAATATTTAAAATAGAGTTGGAAACAGAAGTGAACATTATTTAATAAATTTGAATTATGATGGTACCTACAATAGTTACAATTTTAGTGCTTGGATTATGTGTTATGGGAATTAGCATAAAGATTTGGGCAAAAAAAGACGGTGAGTTTTCTGGAACTTGCGCTAGTCAAAATCCTTATTTAAATCAAGAAGGAGAAAACTGTGGTTTTTGCGGCAAAAGTCCTGATGAATTCAAAGAATGTAGTGGGAAAAATTAGTAACATCTTAAAAAAACTTGGTCCTGGATTATTATTTGCTGGAGCTGCAATTGGAGTATCACATTTGGTTCAGTCTACAAAATCAGGAGCTGATTTTGGTTTAGGATTAATATGGGCATTATTAATTGCTAATTTATTTAAATATCCTTTTTTTCAATATGGTCCCAAATACGCCCTAGCTACAGGTGAAAGCATGCTTCATGGTTATAAAAAGCTAAGCCGAAGTATTCTAATAGTATATTTTATTTTAACAATTGCAACAATGTTTTCCATTCAAACAGCTGTAACGATTGTAACTGCAGGGATCGCAAAATCTATAAGTGGTGATATATTTTCCGTTGAAATTTGGACAGTATTAATTACAATTTTTTGCTCTTTAATTTTGGTAATCGGCAGATACAAAACCCTTGATAGCATAATCAAGTACATAATTATAATCCTTGCCATAAGTACTGTGACAGCAACACTTATTGCCGGTACTGAATTTGAAATGGAAATGA
>OCVP010001036.1_pt1 | contig 12185 bp, 13 predicted proteins | sample 1539171 | NCBI WGS metagenome assembly OCVP01 (sample SAMEA51879418, study PRJEB22527) | metagenome
AAGTTTAGGAATTGATTCATCATTTATGATTAGATTCGATAATCCATTTTCTAATCTTGATAATGCCGCTTATAACAAAGTAGCTGTAATTAATACACAGCTAGCTGTTCTAGGTAAGGTGCTAGAAGCAATTCACACAATAAATGAAGGGAGTGGTCCTCGTTTTAAAGTTTCAAATGCTATTCTTGCAAGATCAGGAACAGAGACATCTCTTGGCGATACTACCTTTATAAAAGATTTTTTAACAAATTATGACAGCGACTTTTCACCATCAAGTCAACAATTAATTGATTTATCCTCAGGCATATCTGCTTACATGCAAAAAATAAATGCTAACTCCTCTAATTCACATTCGCATTTCATGCAAGTTGGTGTGTCTGAGCTTTCTACTCTTATGAGTGCTGTAATGAGCGGAACAGCTTCTTCAACTGAGCTTGATAAATTAGTTTTTAATACAATAGATTGGATTAACGATGATACTTCATGGAATGGAGGAACTATTACTGACAATGAGTCAAACCTTAATGAAATGAACTACACACTTTCAAATAATGGAAGTTCTAATTATGTTGTTGATAATATCAATCCCTCAAATACAGAGTTTATTATTTATGTAAAAGAAGGAGATGTTATTAAGTTTGAAGCAACGACTGCAGTTACATCAGGTCATCCGTTTAAGATGTCTACTGTTCAAAATGCTACAAGCTCCGATTCAGGCCAAATTGGAACAGCAGAAGGCTGGAATCAAGATACGATGACTTTAACAGTTAGCTCATCAACACCAGACACTCTTTACCCTTATTGTGATTTTCACTCTGGAATGTATTCACAAGGAAAAATTGTAAAAGTATCTTCATATACTCAAGCAAATATTGATATCACAGGTGCTACAAGCGCTCTTCAAGTAAAGGGAACCGTTGCAACTGGTCCTTTCAAAGGAGCCTCAGGTTATACCTATAAAGTATATTTAAATTCTCAGGGTGGATCAGAACATACTCATACTTTTCATGAGTATCCAGGATTAACTTTTTATATGCCTGCCGATCAGGGATATCATGGATCTGAAACATCCAGTACAGATACACCGTTTAAAGCAAAATCTCACTATGCAACAACCGGTGATGACAGTATTAGTGATGATTATTAATTTCGTCTAACTGCATATTTAAAATGCGGCCAATATGGCCGCATTTTTTTTAATATCTTCGTAGATTTTTTGCTAGCTTCTTAGCATATTTTTTATAGTTCTTTATCGCAGAACTATAATCTTTGGTCTGGTAAGTATCAGCTAAAGAATAGCCATCCCAGTAATATATTCTATAAATGTCATCTTTTTTTAACTCTAGTTCAACTGAAGCCGGGTCTGCGTTTTCATTTGAATTCTCAAAAATAACTACTTTGTCATCAAAAACTTCGCATGAAGTATTATCCAAGTCACTAAAAAAAGACTTATGAAGATTATAAAATTTTATCTTATCTTCACTTATGCTTGTTTTGGTCATATGAATGATGCCTGCCAACTTTAAAAGATCTTAATTCTGAATGCTTTGTTTTTCTTCCCCTAACTCTCTTACGCCACAAATTAAAACTATTTCTATTGAGATTGTCTCTCATGATCTTTACGACTTGATCATGGGATAAGTTAAATTGTGATTCAATAGCATCAAATGGAGTTCTGTCTTCCCATGCCATTTCAATAATCCTTGATATGTCAGCTTCGGATAATTTCACTTAATTTGATAATAAGACTATGTTATTAGCTGCATTGTCATAGGTGAAGTAAGCATCTTGTAAATGCCTTTTTCCATTAGGTATAAAAGGTTCACGAGCATGTAGAACCCTTAAACTTGCAACTACCAGGGCCTCTCCCCCATTGAGTCTGAAGGTTGAACGATATTTTTGATCATGAACTCTCAATGAAATCTCATGATATGCCTTATAAAATTCTTTTATGCCCTCTTTTCTTGGATCAATCATTTGCATTAATTGATTTGAAAATCTGAAACTTTCAATTGTTCCATCTGTTGCGCACTTAATAAGAGGTGCTTCAGCATATGTTTCATTTTCTTCATCGAATTCTCTAAATGGCACATTAAAATTTTGAAGTATTGAGAAATATTCAGGAATCTCATCTTTTAGATCTTTCGCCACTTGCCAACCGTCAACAATTATAGATTCTCCTCCCTCACATTCATTTTCTAACATATGCAAGACCTGAACGCTTGGTTGTGACTTATAACTTGCAAAGTCATTATGTGGGGGAAGACCTTTTGGTGTATGAGCGACATTATATACATGACTTGTTACTGAAACATTATGAATTCTTTCAAAAAGGACTTCATTTATTGGTCCAAGCCTTTTAGCAAGAAATTCTAAAGAATTTGATTCCTTTGGTGCATCTTTAAGAATAATTACACCAAATGTTACGAAGGTTTTAAGAGCTTCAAGTGCTATTTCTTTACTATTTAAAAATTCTGTCCAACTATATTTTTCCGGCTGGAATCCCTCTGGCCATTCGCATTGGTCTGGATAGCGAGGTAAACATGAGTTTTTTATTAAATCTATTGAAATAAATGATTCATGGCCGTCAGGCCAAATAATCTTAATATTATTATCAATTTCTTCTACATGCTCTGGAACTATATCTACAGGAACTGAATGCAATAAAAATTGTTTTTCCTGCGTCTCAGTAATTCTGCATTCGTCGCACTGGCAATTGTCTCTTAGCCATAAAAAAGGCAGATCAAATTTATTTTTTTTTACAGTTAAAATTATTGAATCTTCTTTAATTTCAATCATAAATAAATATCAAATCTAGTTGTTTTACCTAATACCTGATAATTAATATTACTATAGTTTTTTCTTAACTTTAATGGCCTTTTTAGGATAATTTTTTTGTATTCAAGATCTAAAAAATCCTTAACTAAGTTTTCGCTGCAGTTTGTAAAATTTTCAATCTCCAATATCTTTTTAATATTTTCTAATCTGCCTGATTTTTTGTTTTTTTTATTTAAAGATGGATACATTGGGTCCAAATAAATAACATCAAATTCTTTTGACATGCTTTTGTAAACCTCCAATGAATTATCATTTAAAAATATTAAATTTTTTAATTCTGGTATCTTATCTTTAGCTCTTAATATTGCATCCTTAACCAAAGAATAAATAATTTTACTTTGTAAATAATATCAAATTCTTTTGGCATGCTTTTATAAGCATCCAATGAATTACCATTTAAAAATATTAAATTTTTTAATTCAGGTATCTTTTTTTTAGCCCTTAATATCGCATCTTTAACCAAAGAGAAAATAATTTTACTTTGCTCTACAGCAACAACTTTGTGACCCAATGAGAGAAAAATCATTGTATCTGTCAATAAGCCTGCAGTTGAATCAAATATCGATAGTTGTTTATCAGTCTTGCCTAAAGCTTTTCTTAAGTTTCTCTCATGATTAACTCTTTTAAGTCTCCATCCAAGCGTCCCTTTCAAAAAATCTACATGCAAAACTTCTTTTGGATTTATAGAATCTTTTACAAAAGATAGTCCATTTGAATCGTATACAAAATAATGATTAGCTGATGGTTTGTCTGTAACTTTTTCTAATTTAGAAAAGTTTGCAATACTTTTATATGTTTCTTTGGTGATATCATCCTTGATAAAGATTTGCATCTAAATTATCAATAAAAGTATGCCAAGCAAAAACCTATATACAACAAAAGGAATCATTCCTATTTTTTCAACAAGCTTAAGAAATAACTTTATTGTGAAAAAAGCAAAAATCATTGATGTAAAAAAACCGATGCTTATATTAAGTAGGTCAAAACTAACATTTCCATTATTTAAATCAAAAATAAGTAAAGTTAATGCGCCAAGAATAGTTGGAATTGCAAGCAAAAATGCAAATTTTGAAGCATCTTTTAGACTTAATCCAATCAAAAGACCTGCCGTGATTGCTGCTCCAGATCTTGAAGCGCCAGGTATCAAAGCAAAACATTGAAATAATCCAATAAAACATGCGCCTAAGATAGTTATATTAATGAGAGTTTTTTTACCTTTGTTGTTTAGAAAAGCAAAAAGCAATATTGATGCAAAGATTAAGTTTGAAATTGCAATATCATTAATGCTAAATATCCTTTGGCTAATTAAATCTCTAAAAATAAATCCTAAGATAACTATTGGTATAGTGGCAATTATTAATTGTATTGCTAAGTTTTTATCTTCATTAAAGCTATTAGTTACAAGAAGTGATTTACTCATCAAAAAGATTTCATTTCTAAAATAATAAACTACTGCTGTCAATGTTCCGGCATGAACTGAAATATCAAAATATAATCCTAAATCATTTGAACCAAATATTAGTGTTGGGAACAACAAATGAGCAGAACTAGAAATTGGCAAAAATTCAGTTAAGCCTTGAACTAAGCCTAAAATAAAACTCAATAATATATCATTCATTTAATTTTCTAAATTTAATATCTTCTTCATAAGTTGGATTAACATTTTTAGGATCAAATCTTTTATAGGCATCTTCATCAGATAAAAATTTATCTTTAGCAATTATTACTAGCTCCTCAGCAGTGATTCTTGTAGCAGTAAATGAATTTTGGTTGTTCTCAAATGCAAATAGATCTATTTCACTTAAATTAAATATTTTTTTATGGCCTATGTTATCTAAAAACATGTCCCAATTTGGTCTATCCTTTCGGTCATGATCCATTGTGAACGAATTAATTTCGTCATTCAGCATTAAACTTATACCTGTTCTATCACCAGAACTTTTTATGGCTAAAATTTTCATATCTATATTTGAGATGATATTGCTGTAAAAACTTCATCTACAGATTTAGAACCATCCACCTTAATGAATTTTAAAAGTCCAGAGTCGCTTTGACCTTTATAAAAAGTTGTGAGAGGTTTTGTTTGTTCATGATATACATCCAATCTCTTTAGGACTGTATCAGGCTTATCATCCTCTCGTTGAACTAGTGGCTCACCTGTTTCATCATCTAATCCGCTATTTTTTGGTGGATTATGATCAATGTGATAATTTCTTCCCGATGCCGGATGGACTCTTCTACCAGACATTCTTTTAACAATGATTTCATCCTCTACAAAAATTTCAATTACATGTGTAAAGTTAATTTTCATGTCAGCAAGCTGCTCAGCCTGTCCTATTGTTCTTGGAACGCCATCAAACAGAGATCCATTTTCACAATCTGGTTTTAGAAGCCTTTCTTGAATTAAAGAGCCAATAATATCATCAGAGACTAAGCCACCAGAATCAAGAATCTCTGAAACCCTTGCGCCTAAGTCACTCCCTGATGCAACAGCCTCTCTTAACATGTCGCCAGTACTGATTTTTGGAATATCACACAAATCGCATATCAAATCTGCTTGAGTACCTTTACCTGCTCCAGGAGGCCCTAATAAAATAATATTATTCATTTTTCTAATACCGCAATAGCAATTGCATAATCTCTTTCATCTGCAAGACTAACATGTGTTTTAGTTATACCCAAGTCACTAATAATTTTCTCAAGTTTGTTAAGTGCATTAAAAATTGGAGCTCCATTTTTATCTCTAAGTATTTCAATATTTTTAAAATGAGTATCATTTCTAATACCTGTTCCAATTGCTTTTGCAATTGCTTCTTTAGCTGCAAATTGTTTTGAAATATAAACAATTTGTTTTTGATTTGTTAAAGAATCATAAAATTCTTTTTCATTATGACTTAGTATTTTAGATGCAAACTTGTCTAGTGACGTCATGGTCTCAATTCTCTTGATTTCTACTATGTCTGTTCCAATTCCAAATATCATTTTTTTATTGATTTAAAGATTTTTCGACTAGTCAGGTCTTTTCCTTCAAGGCAAATACCTATTGCTTTGGTTGTGATTTCTTTAAGATATTTTAAAGGAACATCTTCAAGCTTTCGTTTTTTAATACTCAAAATATCTTTGCCCTTGAAACTTGAGCTATTTGATTTCCTAAATCCTCTTTCCGATACAAATACATATGATAATTCTGCTTCAATTGGTTCATTTGAATCAATTTCTGAGTCATAATCAAATCCATATCCAAGCATATCAAGTAAATCTAGCTCAAAATGTCTAAGAGAAATCTCAAGATTATTATTTTTATTAATTTTTTTAAGAAATTCGTCATATAAAACAAACAATTCCTCATGTTTAGCATCTTTTGGAAGAAGTTTCATAAGAAGTTCATTTATATAAAGCAGACTATAGCTCACCTTTGAAAAAGTATTAGAGTTACTTGCTAAATCCCTATCAATACTTGTAAGTGTTTTTAATTCAGATCTTCCTGAGTAAGTTATTTTTAATTTTTGAAATGGTACTAAATAACCAAAAAATTTAGATTTTGGTTTTTTTGCACCTTTAGCTATAAAAGATATCTTGCCACTTTTTTGAGTAAAAACATCTGCGATAATACTTGTTTCACCGTAAGATCTTTGATGTAAAAGGAAACAATTATCATTGTTACTTTGACTCATAATTGCCTCCAACTCCGAGGCTTTGAATAAAACCTGAGTCTGTGTTCCAGTTCTTTTTAACTTTTACCCAAGTTTTAAGAAAAACTTTTTTATTAATAAGTTTTTCTATATCAGACCTAGCCTGCTTACCAATTTGTTTGAGCACTTCTCCACCAGAGCCAATTACAATTTGTTTTTGTGAGTTTCTATTTACATATATAGTTGCATAAATTTCAGTTAGATCATTTTTATCATCAATTTTTTCTATTTCAACAAAAGTATCATGCGGAAGCTCATCTCCAAGCTTTCTGATAATTTTTTCTCTTATTAGCTCAGAAAAAACAAATTTTTGATCATTTTTATGAAAAATTAAGTCATCTGAATAGATATGAGGATTTTGTGGAATATTTTCTTTAATGATGGATATAAGCTGATCTATGCCATCTTTTGTCTTTGCAGAGACCAACATAATTTCTTGAAACGTATGAATTGAAGCAATCATCTCTAGAAATGGAAGCAATTTATTTTTATTTTCAACTTGATCGATTTTATTTATCACGCAAAAGACTTTTTGATTTGTATCTTTCAACTTTTTAATAATTAATTCATCATTTTTGTCAAAACTTAGTCTTTGAATGACAAAAAGAACTAAATCTGAATCCTCAATGATACTTTGCGCTGATCTATTTAGAATTTTATTCATAGTCTTTTCTGACTTGATATGCATTCCAGGAGTATCAATAAAAATCATCTGTTTATTTTTATGGGTTTTAACTCCAAGAATATTATTTCTTGTAGTTTGAGATTTTCTTGAAGTGATAGACACTTTTTTTTCTAAAATTGCATTGAGAATTGAAGATTTACCAACATTAGGCTTACCTATAATTGAAATATAACCACAATATTCTTTAGGCATTATTCTTTTTAAGATGTGATAAGGCTTCCTTAGCAGCTGCGATCTCTGCCTGCCTTTTAGAATTGCCAGAAGCCTCAAATAGACCTTCAGGTAATTCGAGTCTGCAATCAAAGCCGCTATTAGATTCGCTTGTTATGTATATAGGGAGTTTTAACTTTTTTGATTGAAGCAGTTCCTGCAGTTCTGTTTTAGAATCTCTAAACTCTTGATCTGCTTCAATAATTGATAGTTCTGTAGAAAATAATTTTAGGATAAAGTTATCTACACTATCCCAATTGCTATCAAGAAATACTGCTCCAATAATAGATTCAATTGATCCTTCTAAAATTGAGAATTTTCTGTTATCTGATAAATTTGCAGTGCCTTTGGATATTTCAATATATTGAACTAAATTTAATTCAGATGCTTTTTTTGAAAGAGTTTCTCCTTTGACAATAAATGATCTCATTCTTGTCAATAATCCCTCTCTTTCATTAGGAAATTTTAAAAAAAGATATTTCGATATAGACGAATTTAGAATTGAATCTCCTAAGTATTCTAATCTCTCATTATTACTTTTATTATTAAAGCTTTTATGAGTTAAAGCTAACTTTAATAGATTAATGTCTTTAAATTCATAATCGATACTTTTCTGAAGGTCTTTTAATGACATTACTTAATTTTCCCAGCTTTCTCAAATGATGGAAGGCAAAACCAACACTCCCAAGTCATCCATAGGTAATCTGCCCTGCCAAAGAAATTTTCTCTTGGAACAAATCCAACATCTTTAGTGCTGTCATTAGAATTATCTCTATTATCACCCATTACAAAATAATGGCCTTCAGGTACAGTCCATTCTTGCGGGTACTGCTTGTTTTGTCCTCTTGTATTCCTGATAACATAGCTTGCTTTTCCAATATTTTCTGAATACAAGTCCCCAATCGCTTCTGATTCTCTAGTTTCAATAGTTCCATTACTAAGTCTATATCTTTTTTTTAGGATAATTTCTTCAGATTCAATAAATTTTCTATCTAAAGGTTCTCCATTTATATAAATTTGCTTGTTAATAATTCTTACTACATCTCCAGGCATTCCAATTAGTCTTTTAATATATGGAACAGGATTGTGTTTTGGAATAATTACAACGGCATCTCCATACTGTGGATCTTTAACAAAAAATTTTGGCATGCCTATTCTTTGCACCTTAAGACCATATGCAAATTTATTTACTAATAAAAAATCTCCCTTCTTTAACTGAGGCTCCATTGATCCGGATGGAATTTGATATGGTTCATATAAGAAAGTTCTCAAAATAAAAATCAAAAATATTGGTATGAAGTAGCCTCTTGAGGTTGAGACTATTTCTTTATTTTTTAAAAGATAACCAATTATTATTACTATCAAGGATATTAAAGATCCAAAAAGTAAAACAATACCCAAGTCACCTGAGTTATAAAAAATACTCAGTAATAAAGCTAAACCAGATATAAGAGAAATAGACGAAATATACCTTACAACAAAAGGCTCTACTTCATTTTTTTCAATAGTGAATTTTATCCAACTAAAAAGGCAAACGGCCATGCCTATAAATCCTAAAATAAATAGTGGATCAGTTAACATTTATTGCTCCGAGTTAAAATAATTTAAAAAAGCGTCTTGAGGTATTGATACTTTTCCAAGTTGTTTCATTTTCTTTTTACCTTGTTTTTGTTTTTCTAACAATTTCATTTTCCTAGTAACATCACCACCATAAAGCTTAGCAGTTACATTTTTTCTATAAGCTTTCACCGTCTCTCTAGATATAATTTTAGCACCAAGCGCTACCTGTATAGGAACATCAAACATTTGTCTTGGAATTAATTTTTGAAGATTCTTTGCTATTTCTCTGGCTTTTGATGTAGAAAATGATTTATGTACAATCATTGATAACGCATCGATCTTATTATTATTTATTAGAACATCGATCTTGGTTAAATCTGACTTTTGAAAGCCTAATAAAGAGTACTCTATTGAAGCAAAACCTTTAGTCGAAGATTTAATTTGATCAAAAAAGTCAATAATTACTGAAGACAATGGCATTTCAAACATAATTGAAACCTGATTACCAAAATATTTCATATCTTTTTGAGTGCCTCTCTTTGAGGTACATAATGTAATAATATTTCCGACATATTCATTTGGAGAAATGATTGTGATATTCACTATAGGCTCTCTGATTTCATCTATTTCGTTAGGAGTTGGCAGTTGGGAGGGGTTATCACACTTTAATATCTCTCCATCAGTTTTTAATACCTCATACTCCACTGAAGGTGCTGTTGATATTAAATCAAGATCATATTCTCTCTCAAGTCTCTCTCGAACAACCTCCATATGGAGTGTGCCAAGAAAACCGCATCTAAAACCAAAACCCAATGCATCTGAAACTTCGGGCTCATATATTAAAGAACTATCATTTAATACTAATTTTGATAAAGCATCTCTAAATTTTTCATAATCATCTGAGTTAAGTGTGAATAAAGATGCAAAAACTTTTGGATTTACTTTCTTAAAGCCCGGTAAAGCATTGGTAGAGTCATCATTGAAATCAATTAAGGTATCACCAACCGGAGCTCCCTTAATATTTTTTATTCCCGCAACTAGATATCCTACTTCACCTGCAGAAAGTTCTTTTTTTGATACCTTTTTAGGAGAAAAAATTCCAATATCATCAACGATGTGTGATTGACCATTTGAGTGAATTTGGAACTTTTGACCTTTTTTAATAGTTCCATTCTTAATTCTTATCAATGAAACCACTCCTAAATATGAGTCAAACCAAGAATCGACTATCAACGCTTGTAATTTTGCATTAGGATCGCCTTCAGGACCTGGAATTTCATCTACCAATTTTTCTAACAAATCATCTATTCCAATACCAGTTTTTGCGCTAACCAAAGGTGCCTCAGAAGCATTGATACCAACCATTTCTTCAATCTCTAATTTCACTCTTTCTGGTTCAGCTTGAGGTAAATCAATTTTATTAATAACTGGAACAACTTCTAGTCCTTCTTCAACAGCCGTGTAACAATTAGCTAGTGTCTGAGCCTCAACGCCTTGTGATCCATCAACAACCAAAAGAGCACCTTCACATGCAGATAGTGATCTTGAAACTTCATAAGAAAAATCAACATGTCCTGGGGTATCAATAAAATTTAAAAGATATTCCTCACCATCTTTTTTATATGTCAGAGACACTGCCTGAGCTTTGATCGTTATTCCGCGCTCTCTTTCAATGTCCATAGAATCAAGGATTTGGTCGGCCATTTCTCTTGATGAAAGTCCTCCACAAACCTCAATTAATCTATCAGACAGTGTCGATTTACCATGATCGATGTGTGCTATGACTGAAAAATTTCTAATCTTCTTCATAATTTGCAGCTATTTTACAAGCAAACTGCAAAAATAAGTAAAGAATAGTATTTATTAATTAAGTGTTACTGAGCGAATTAGCCTGGTACCATTTCTTATTAAATGAATGGCTATCTTGTTATTAGTAGAAAAATTACTCAGTGCTTGATTAAATGAATCTACATCATAAACCATATATTTTTGCCCTTTGTGTTGGATCATTGTGATTACGTCGCCACGATTAACTTTTCCTGATGCTGCTGAGTTAGGATTTACTCTAGAAACTATTACACCTTCTGGCATATTTGTCATTGAGGGGTTGTCTCTATCAATATCAGCAACTTTTAATCCAAGAGGGTCTGATGATTGTTGTGTTTTAGCTGGAATAAATTGCTCACTAGTCATTGGGAGTTCACCTAGTACAAAATCTAAAGTTATTTCTTTTCCATCTCTAATGACTTTTGCTTTTGCTCTTGAATCAGGCTTAATCTGACCAACAACATGCGGAAGATCAGAACTGAACTTTATTTCTTTACTATCAAATTCAATTATTACATCTCCAGGAACCAATCCTGCATTGTCAGCTGATTCACCCTCTTCTACATCATTAATAAGAGCTCCATAAGGCTTATTCATACCTAAGGCATCTGCTAAATCACTATCAACTTCGCTCATTCTTACTCCTAAGTAGCCCCTTGATACCTCACCATTGTTAATAATCTGGTCTGCTACATCCAAGGCAACATTTATAGGAATTGCAAACGCTAAACCTTGATATCCACCACTCCTTGAGTATATTTGAGAGTTGATGCCCACAACATCCCCATCGAGGTTAAAAAGCGGTCCACCAGAATTTCCTGGATTTATAGCAACATCGGTTTGGAGAAATGGAACATAATTACCAATATTATTATTTTGAATACTTCTTCCCTTAGCGCTTACGATTCCAGCCGTAACTGAAAAATCAAAGCTAAATGGTGATCCAATAGCTATTACCCAATCGCCAACATTTAATTTATCACTATTGCCTACATTCACAGCAGGTAAATCTTTTCCATCTACCTCTAGTACAGCAAGGTCTGACAATGGATCAACGCCAACAACCTCCGCTTTGTATTCACGCCTGTCTGATAGGGAAACAACAACTTCGGTTGCATCTTCAACAACATGAAAATTGGTAAGAATATAGTTACTTTTAAGAATAAATCCTGAGCCAAATGAAACTGATTCTCTTCTTTGTTGAGGCATTTCACGAAAATCTCTAGGAATTCCGAATCTTTCAAGCATTTCATCAGGTATGCCACCGTAACCAAAAGAAGATCTTTGCGAAACTTCTTTCTTTGCTGTGATATTAACTACTGCAGGTGCAGATTGATCAACTAATTCTGAAATATTGTCTGGAAGTTGAGCAT
>OCVP010001041.1_pt1 | contig 12145 bp, 5 predicted proteins | sample 1539171 | NCBI WGS metagenome assembly OCVP01 (sample SAMEA51879418, study PRJEB22527) | metagenome
GAATCTAGTTTCAGGTAAGAATCAAAAAGATGATGCAGAAGGAGAGACTTCTGGATTTGAAGCTCTCACAACAGCGATGTCAGGCGCAGTTGGAACAGGAAATATTGGAGGAGTTGCATTAGCTATTTGGACTGGTGGTCCAGCTGCTATTTTCTGGATGTGGATAACAGCAATATTTGGAATGACTACCAAGTTTGTTGAGGTGACAATGGGTCATAAATATAGAACGAAGCTTGATGATGGTTCCATTTCAGGTGGTCCAATGTATTACATAGAACATGCTTTAAATATGAAATGGGCTGGAATACTTTTTGCATTTCTTATGATGATTACTGCAATCGGTTCGGGGAACATGCCCCAAATTAATAATATTGCACTTGTGATGAGTACCGAATTTTCGGTACCTAAAATACTCACTGGCTTATTCTTAGGTGCTTTACTCTGGGTAATTATTATTGGTGGTATCAAAAGAATTGCATCGGTAGCAAGCAAGATTATTCCAATTATGGGTTTAATATATTTTGGTGGAGCATTAGTAATACTTGTTGAAAATTATCAAAATATTATTCCATCATTTAATGCAATATTTGCTCAGGTATTTACTGGATCAGCAGCGGTGGGTGGATTTTTGGGAGCAAGTTTTGCAATGAGTTTAAAATATGGTGTAGCAAGGGGTTTATACTCAAATGAAGCTGGTCAAGGCTCATCACCTATTGCACATGCCTCATCAAAAAATACATCCATAGATCAGGGCATTGTTTCAATACTTGAACCTTTTATAGATACTATTGTTGTTTGTAGTGTTACTGCTTTGGTGATTCTATCAAGTGGTGTCTGGACAGAAAAATTTGATACTACTTTTTCTAAAACGGATATGGTAATTCTTGAGGGAATGTATAGCGATGAAGAAAATATAGATGGAACATATAAGTATCCTGAGCATATGTCTCAACTTACAAATTATGTTCAGTCATTGGATTCGGATGTAAATGAATTTTCAGGAACTATAGAAATCAAAGATGGTAAGTTAATAGATACAGAAATTACAGTCTTACACTCAAGATCAATTGCTGAGGATATTCTTATTAAAGATGGAAATGATCTTTATTCAGGAGAATTAAATATTTTCAAAGGAAAAATATCTGAACCAGTTATAGTTGAGGGTAAATCTTTGGTAAGTTCAGCTGAGCTAACTGCAAAAGCTTTCTCTCAGGGTACTTTTGGTGAATATGGTGGAAAGTTGGTTGCAATTTCTTTACTCTTATTTGCTTTTTCTACTGCAATAACCTGGTGTTATTATGGAGATAGGTCTACAGCATATATTTTTGGTGAAAAGGCTGTTTTTTGGTATAGAAATTTCTATGTTTTATGCTTTGTTTTAGCTGCAGTTATCGATACAACAATTGTATGGAATATTGCATATGTGAGTGTAGCATTAGTTTCGATACCTAACTTGATTGCACTATTTTTCTTGAGAAAAGAGGTGAAAGAGCTTTCTGACGAATACAGTCTGAAAGATTAATGAAGCATACGTCATTAACGCTTCTTTTTTTGATAACCTCTTGTGGCGGGGGAGGCTCATCAGCTATTCTTACTCCAGTCATAGAGCCACCAACTAATACCTATCAATCTATAGATTGTGATAATTATGACGGTCCAAACGATAAAATAATTTGGCTAGATGATTTTACAGAAATTCTTTATACAAATAATTGGACAGCCATAATCGGAAATGGAGCTGAATATGGGATTCCTGGTTGGGGAAATAACGAGAGTCAATACTATACATCTAATATAAAAAATTCCTCTGTTGTTAATGGTTGTTTGAGAATAACTCCACTTAATGAATCTATTAATAACTTTAATTACACATCTGCGAAACTTGTAACTGAGAACAAAGTTGATTTTACTCAACCAGGAAGAATAACCGTTCGATTTAGGTCTCCTGAAGGAGTTGGCATGTGGCCTGCTATTTGGATGATGCCTTTAGAATCAATATACGGAGGATGGCCTGCTAGTGGGGAAATAGACTTAGTTGAAATTCGTGGAGATAACATGCAAGAAATCTTATCGACTGTTCATTACGGCTCAGATCCATCAAATCATAAATTCCAAGGTGGTTCATATTTCCTTCCACAATCAGATAATTTAAATGAAAAATTTCATGAGCTTGAATTTATATGGCAAGAAAACTCAATGAAGTTTATTTTAGATAGCCAATTTACTGTTTTTGAAATAACATCAAACCAAATAGGTTTCGATGAAAACTATCCTTTTAATGAGATTTTTTATTTGATTATCAATGTTGCGGTGGGTGGTAATTTTGTTGGCAATTACGTAAATAATAATGACTTATGCTATGCAGCAGAAGCTGAGACATGTCCTGATAACAAAAGATTTCTAATTGATTGGATTAAATATGAAACACTTTAAAAATGCACATTTTAATTTTCTTAAAAGTCACTTAAAATAGACATCAGTTATGATTCGTAATTATTATTTATTTTTAATTCTTCTATTTGTAGTAGCCAGTTGCGGCGGTGGTGGCGGTGGTGGCGGTAGTGTCGAACCTACAGTACCTAGTGCAAGTATTACATTATCGATCTCTGATAATCAAATTTATATTGGTGAGTCTGTAACTCTTACTTGGTCAACGACCAACGCTTCATCATGTTCTGCATCAGGATCTTGGTCAGGATCAAAACCATTATCAGGATCGGAGTCAATAACACCTGACACAGATGGATCAAAAAGTTTTACTTTAACTTGCTCTAATTCAGCAGGTACCTCAACATCGAGAACAGTATCAACTGATGTTATTGGAAATTCCCAAGGTGTTGTAGTCGGTGCTAATTATATTTCTTCACCAACAGTTATTTTAGATATAAATTCAAACTATCAATCGGATGATGGTGAGCCATCAACTTCTGCAGATTCTAGTGGTGTATTCGAGCTTCCTAATGATCCGCAAGACATTATTTCCTTTGGTGGTTCTGATAATGCATCTGGAGTTGACTTAACAAATTTATCACTCTCCCATAAAGCATCATCAAGTGCTTCGAGAGTTGTTTCCGCTTTAACATCATTAGACTATGCAAATACTGGAAGCACAGATATAAGTACTCTACTGAATTTAGATTCAAGCATTGATATTTACTCCGATGATCCAATAGCTGGAATAGGTACAAGTTCAGATACAAATAAATACTATGAAGCAAATGCCCAAATATTTGTATTAGCATATTCATTGCAAGCCTTTCTTAATGAAATAAACTCATCATCAGCTAATACAAAAACTCTTTTTGAAAGCCTATATGCAAGTATTCAAGAAAGTTTTGACTCAGGAAACACAAACTTATCTGAGTTTATTGAAACAAGCAATTTTATTGATGCATATATTGATAGTGTTCTAACAAGCCCTGCATCAAGTGATCTCAAATCTATTGTTAAATCAGTAGTGGAGAAGATATCTGTAAGAAATGATTCTTCAGCTACATCTGCAATCACAAATTTTGCAACAGGTACTTTTTTAAATGATGTAATCGCGCTTGCAAATGGTTCAGCAGATGCAGTTAGAATAGCTACTTATTCATCTAATCTAAATTCACTTATTGCCTCAGATCAAAATATTGATGAATCAATTCTGGATCAGGTCATAACATTAACTGACGACTCAGTTTCAATTGACGAAGATAATAGCCTAGAGATTTCTCCTCTAGCAAATGATGTTATTGATGTTGGCAGTGATTATTATGGATTATCTGTTTCCATTTCTTCTCCATCAAATGGATCTGCATCTCTTGATGAAACTAACAATATTGTATATACACCAAATGAAAATTACTTTGGATCTGATTCCTTAACATATACAGTCAGTGTAGATGGCACATCTGCTTCAGCAAATATTACCATTGATGTTGTTAGCGTTAATGACCCTCCAACTTTTAAAGATTTTGTATCAACATCATCAATTGATGAAAATACGTTAAATGTCTTATCAGTTACAGTTGAAGATGTTGAAGATGACGTTATTGGGTATTCTTTATCGGGCAATGATGCAGGAAAACTTTCTATTTCGACATCTGGTGCAATTACATTCAAAACAAACCCAGATTTCGAAAATCCAACAGATACAAATTCTGACAACACATATGAAATAACTATTGAAGCATCAGATGGCACAGACACTGTTACTGATGATCTTGTTATTACAATTTTAGATGTTGAAAATGAAGGTAACCCTATAATTGAAGGATTAACATCTCAATCTATTAATGAAAATGATTCAATAGGCATTTCGTTTACAGTAACCGATCCACAAAACGATACAATTACATTCTCGCTTAGTGGCGTAGATAAAGATTTATTCACATTAACCTTTGATGGATTAAATGCGTCGCTAACATCATCTAGTAAAGATTATGAATTACCTGAAGATTCTGATGCAAATAATGTTTATCTGGTAAGTGTTAATTTTAGTGATGAGTTAAACACGACATCACAAGAGGTAGAATTATCGATAAGTAATATTAATGATAATGATCCAGTAATTACATCAAGTAGTTCATTTACAGTTCCTGAAAATCAACAAGCAGTTGCGACTCTTACTGCCACAGATGCTGATTTTGATGATCTTGCTTTCTCAATAAGTGGAGGTGATTCTTCTGATCTTGAAATTACCGACTCAGGCATATTAACTCTCAAAACTAATCCTAATTTCGAAGTTAAAAATAATTATTCTTTTACAGCCTCTGTAACAGATGGACTTTATAGTGCTTCATCTACAATAACTGTAAATATTTCTGATGTTAATGAACCGCCTGTATGGCAAAACTCACTTCCAACAGCTTTCGAATTTCCTGAAAATGTCACAAATGTAGAAAGTATTGATTCTCCAGAGGATGTAGTTGATGAAGACGGTGATACTTTGACCTTCTCTCTATCGGGTGAGGATGGAAATTTATTTTCAGTATCTGGAAATATCGTATCATTCTTAGGTGCTCCAGATTATGAGAATCCGTCTGATTCAAACAAAGACAATATATATAAATTAAATGTTGTTGCATCTGATGGATCACTAACTGCAACATCTCCTGAATTTTCAGTAACAATTACAAATTTGAATGATAATGCTCCAATTTTTAATGATCTTGTTACCGAAATTGATGTTACCAATGGTCAAACAAATGTTTTTGATATTTCAACTAGTGATGCTGATGGAGATGATGTGAGTTTATCTAAATCTGGAACTGATAGCTCATTGTTTACTATCTCTGATTCAGGAAATTTATCTTTTACAAGTGCTCCTGATTTTGCAAACCCAGGCGATAACAATGGTGATAATGTATATAAATTAACCATTGCTGCTTCTGATGGATCTTTTACAACTAATAGTGATGAAATAAGCATCACTGTACTGGAGGTTAATGATCCTCCAGTAATAAGCGATCTTCAGACTTCATATTCTCTTGATGAAAATATCTCAGATATAGCTACTTTCTCTGTAACTGATCCTGAAAATAACCAACTGGAAATAGGTGTAAGTGGCGAAGATTCAGAGGGTTTTAGTGTTGTAAGTAATCTTCTGTATTACGAGGGCGGTCTTAATTTTGAAAATCCAACAGATGCGAATGCTGATAATTCATACACAATAACTATTTATGCTGACGATGGTTTTAATAGAACTACTCAAGATGTTCAAATAACGGTTTCTAATGTTGAGGAAGGCCCTGAATTTTCAATCTCTCCAAATATTTCAATTGAAGAGAATATTAAAACAGTAGTTCAAGTCGATGTGAGTGATCCAGAAGGTGATGCATTTTATTGGGAAATCTCTGGAGAGGATGCAGATTTATTTGAAATACCAGAAAGTAATAGCTTAAACGGGGCCTATGATCAGTCTGGAAGCTTAGCTTTTGTTTCTGAAGGTGGAGATTTTGAATCACCAGCTGATGCTAATGCAGATAATATCTACGAGATTACGCTAATAGGAACAGAAAATAAGACACTTGGTCTTGTTACTAGGCTTGATTTAACAATAACTGTATTGGATGTTAAGGATTCCTGGAATATTACTGGAACAATCTATTCAAATCCATATTCTGCGATAGATGGAGATGTTTCTAACATCGTCCGATATCCTCCAATAGATAATAGTAGTTCTTCTGTGGCACAACTTATTCAAAATCCTACTGATGTTATAGGCCATATTGGAGATCATGTTTCATCAGTAGTAAATTTAGGCGATGATGGTTTTTGCATAGAGGATCCTGATAATCCTGGATTTTGTGATTATATAGATGTTGATATTGATGATGATGAGGATTGGTACAAGTTCAGTGGAGCCCCAAATCTTCTTTTAACACTGAGTATAGAAGGCTTAATTTTTGAAGAAAATGGTGCAGGCTATTGCTGTACAACAGATGGTATTGATGCAGATCTTTTAATTTATGATGAAGATGGAAATCTTACTGATTTTTCCTACACCTCTTCATCTACTTCAATATATAAGCAAATTGTTTTACCAGAGACAGGAAATTATTATGCAGTTGTAAGAGCAATAGAGGGACATACAAAATATGTCCTTACACTTGGATCCAACGTTTTTGGTGTCAATGCATTTTCTCCTAAAGATAATTTTAAATTAAATAGATTTATTTCTTATGTTCCTTTTGGTAAAGATTTTGATAAAGATTCTTATGAATATCCTAGCTTTGATAAGGATTCTGATTTAGAAACAAAGGTTATTTCATCCATAGATTCTGATTTTAGAGGCTTTAGAGAATTTGATTTTGATTTAGAAACTGAATATAAATCAATATTTGATTATGACTATTCTTCTGAAAAATTAGAGAATCTTGATCAAGCAATGTACTTAATGCACTGGAAACTTCTTCAACATTATAGGAATCAATATCCAGATTTAAATTTAGAGTTAGATGTTAAAGTTGAACCTCACTTTACACCAGATCCAAGTTTTATATATCAATGGGGTTTATCACAAATTGGATTGGATACTGTACTTCAAGCAATTGGAGCGGAAACAAAAGATATAGCAGTTGCCGTTCTTGATTCCGGAGGTCCAAATTTTGGATCTACGGCGTCACAATCATCAGCATTTTTAGGTGGTGGTTATGATTTTTGGGACGATGATTCTGATCCAACCGATTCAACTGCTGCCACAGATTCACATGGAACACATGTTGGATCCACTATTGCAGCACTCAATGATGGAAATAATATTAATGGTTACGGTATAAAAGTTTTACCTGTAAGAGTTATGGGCCCTACCGGTGGTTATAGTAGTGATACTATCCAAGGAATGCTTTATGCTGCAGGCCTTCCAAATAGATCAAACTCTGTATATACAGGTGACACTCCTATAAAGGTTATTAATATGAGTTTAGGTAGTATGGGTGGCTCGTGCTCATCTTCCTACGCTCAAGTAATAAATGAAATTTATAATATGAATATTTCTATTGTTTCATCTTCAGGTAACTCAGCCCAAGAGCTGCCAGGTGTATATGGATACCCTTCATCATGTCCAAATGTTATTTCGGTTGGTGCATTAGATTATGTTAGACAAAGATCTTATTATTCTACATATAATGATGAAGTAGATATAGCTGCACCAGGAGGTGATACTTCTGTTGATAGAAATGGTGATGGTTACAGAGATGGTATTCTAGCTTTTGGATCAAATGAAGATCTTGCATTCTATCAGGGAACATCTATGGCTTCGCCTAATGCCGCAGGTTCAATTGCAATTTTATATTCACTTGTACCAAATTTAACCTCGTTTCAAGTTGATGGTCTTCTTGTAGATGGTCATTTAACTGATGATATTGGTCCTGCTGGAAGAGATGATGATTATGGGTGGGGCGCATTAAATATTCAAAAAGCAGTGACTAGAATTATAAGTGAAGAGGGCTTGGACTTTACATATGGAACAATTAGTCCAGGTATTTATAATTTAGGTGTTGAATTTAATGAATTTGATCTTGAAGTATCAAAAGTTGGTGACGGAGAACTTCTTGTTAATGAATTAAGCGCTGATATTCCTTCTGCTGTTCAAATAAGTCCAAATAACGTTGATTCTGAAGGTTTTGGTACATACAGAGTAACCATTGATAGAGCTTCATTACCTGATGGTCTTTATCAATCTAAAATAACGGTTCCATTTTCAAATGAAAATTCTTCATCAATGGTTGTGACCTTTCAGGTTGGAGCTGATAGAGAAAATATTTCTATACCAAATGTATACGCTACTCTAATTGATGAGAGTAGTGAAGCAGTGATTTGGGGATATCTCGATCTCACTGAGGGTAGTGTAAGATTTACTGCAAGCGATATTAATGAGGGTAACTATTATTGGATGTTTAGTACTATTGTTGATAGTTATATTATGGATCCTGGAGAGTTTTATAATTACTATCCAGATCAGAGTAGCACAGATGATTATTTCAATCTTGGAGAAAGTGACATTGAAAATACAGCAGTTACTTTAATTGTTAATAAGTCCAATGCACCTTTCTCTGCAAACAATACTGGCTCTGTGTATCCTGTTACTAAAATAAGACACAAAGTAGAAGATTACAACAATAAAAGAAAACTAAGGTCTGAATAATCTATTCGATATTTAAAATGAAGCTATAGTCGCTTGCTATTTCTTTTAAAGACTCTAGTCTTCCACTTTTACCACCATGACCACCAACTAAATTTATACTCAGAAATATTGGATTGCCTGAAGTAGAGTTTTCTCTTAACTTTGGAACATATTTTGCAGGTTCAAAGTATTGAACTTGTGAATCAAATAAACTTGTTGTCACAAGAACTGATGGATAATTAGCTTTATAAATGTTGTCATATGGTGAATAGGTTTTCATATACATATATTCATCTTTATTTTCTGGATTTCCCCATTCGTCATATTCAAATGTAGTAAGTGGTATTGATTCATCAGACATTGTTGTAAGAACGTCAACAAATGGAACCGCACTAACAATGCCTTTATAAAGTTCTGGCTCATAATTGATTACGGCACCCATTAGCAAGCCACCAGCACTTCCTCCAGTTGCGAATAATTTTTCAGGATTACCGATTCCATTTTCAATAAGAAATTTTGTTGCATCAATAAAATCAAAAAAAGTATTATTTTTCTTCATCATTCGTCCATCTTCATACCAATATCGTCCCATGTCAGCACCGCCTCTTATTTGAGCAATTGCAAAAATAAATCCTCGATTTAAAAGTGGTGTTATAGAAGATCTAAATCCTGAATCCATGTTAATTCCATATGAACCATATCCGTATATGAGCAATGGAGCAGTTTCTAAATCTACTCCTTTTTTATATACAATCGAAACTGGAACTTCTGTTTTATCCCTTGCTAAAGTTTTTATTCTTTTGACTTCATAATTCGTATCAAGGAAGTTATTGACTTGCTTTTTCCAAACAACTTTATTTTCATTGTCATATAGATCATATTTATAGATCTGTGGTGTTGTTTTTAATGATGAGTAAGAATACCTAAAAAATGATGAATTAAAATCATTATTATAGGCAAGACCTAAATCATAGACTTCATCATTCATTTTTATCTCACTGAGTTTGTTTGAATTTATATCCAAGATTTCAATTATTGGTATTCCATCGAATCTAGATTGAATAACTATGTGATTGGTAAATGTAAGCATATCCTCAATATAGTGAGTTTCTCTATCACCAAGAACATTCTGCCATTTATCTATATTATTAAAATCAGTCCCTTTAAATCTCATGACTTTAAAATTTTTTGCATCATTATGATTGGAGAGAGCATAAAAATAATCACCACCATCCTCAACAGAATAAAGGTGACCTTCAGATCTTTTCAATACTAACTCTAGAGGCTTTAAAGGATCTGATTTATCCATTAACCAAACTTCACTAGAATTAGTTTTTTCTATGTAAACATATATATATTTCTTTGTTCTGGATTCAGAAAGCCAAATATTAAACTCATTATCACTTTCCTTGTAAATCAACTTATCCTCATCCTGATTAGTTCCTAATTTATGAAGAAAAATTTGATTCTGTATCAATGTTTCCTCATCTTTTTTTGCATAAATTATGTATTCAGAATCATTTGACCAAATTGCACTTGGTGATGCCTTAACGATTTCGTCTTCTAAGAGCGAATTGTTTTTTAAGTTTTTAATACGCAGGGTATATTCACGTCTTCCATTTAAGTCTTCACCATATAGTAAAAGATTCTCATCTGGTGAAATATTTAAGCCAGCGACGTTATAAAATTCTTTTCCCTCAGCTTCTTTATTTACATCCAACAAAATTTCTTCATTGGAACTATTTCTATAATAGGTAGAGTACTGTTCACTTGCTTTTATTCTACTATAGTAATAAAAACTACCATCTTTTACTCTGAGAGTTTCCTCTTCATCAGGTATCATGCTTTTAAGTTCCTTATAAATTGAAGATTCATAATCTATATTTGAGTCTCGCCAATTCTGGAAATAATCATTTTCTGACTCCAAATAAGAGATCAACTCAGGATCTGATCTTGTATCATCACGCATCCAGTAATAATCATCTATTCTTATATCTCCATGAGCTTCGAGCTTATATGGAGTTTTTTTTGGTTTTGGAGGATTGTTTATACTCATTTCATAGCACCCATTTAAAATTAAAATTGATAGACTAAGACTTATAAATTTATTCATAAATAATAATTTCAAGCAACATTATAATGCTTATAATGTTTATAGATATAACATTTGTTTAGATCTATTTAGTTAATTACTTTTCTTCTTATCCAAAAAGAAGTTAAAATTTCCTGAAACAACTGTATTTGCAATGAAAAATAATATTGAAATTACTAATTCCGCAGAAGTTTATTTAAAAAAGCTTATAGATGCTAAAGATGAAGATAACTTAGGTATTAGATTATTCATTGATAGGCCAGGTACACCAAAGGCAGAAACTTGTCTTGCATTTTGTAATATCAAGGAAGCCTCAAAAGATGATCTTGTTATGCATCTTGAATTAATAGATGTTTATGTTGATTCAAAAAGTATAGATTTTCTTAAAGACGCAATTGTAAATTATGATGAAGATAATTTTGACGGTCAGTTAACTATAAAAGCTCCCAATGCCAAAATGCCTAATATTGGTGAAAATAGTACGATCGAAGATAAGATTAATTTTATTTTATATAACGAAATCAATCCGATGCTAGCATCACATGGTGGTGAAGTTTTTCTTGTTGAATTTACTGAAGATTCTGATGTAATTCTTCAATTTGGTGGTGGCTGTCAAGGATGTGGAATGATTGATGTCACCCTAAAAGACGGTATTGAGACTACATTAATAGAACAAATCCCTGAGATAAGATCTGTAAAGGATATTACCGATCATTCAATTGATGAGAACGCTTATTATCCTCAAGAGCAAGAGTCCTAAGTTTCATCAATTTTAATAATAATACCCATACTTGGATGATCAAAATAACTTATTTCAGAATTATTTACTCTTCTATCTTCATCAATAAACTCAGTTATAGTTTCATCAAAATCTAATTGACCAACAAATGCCTTGAGATTTAAATGCAGATACCTAGACTTATAGATATTCAAATATAAACTTAAATTATTTTCCTGATCATAGTGATAGGAGTATTCATCTGGTCCATTTAATGGTTGATACCAAGAAAGTGAATCTAAGATTTCAATATTTTCCCTCCACCTCAATCTGCCTATTAGGAAATTAAGATTTTCTAAATCTAAATATTCATATAATTCAAAAAATTTCTTTATTTCGGTTTCATCACTTGAGCTATTATCATTTTCGATTGTTTCTATTTCTATATCCAAAAGATCTGACGATATGAGGGCATTGTCTATAAATTTTTCTGGTAATAGTATTATCTCATTTTCTTTTAACTTCTTTATTGCAGCTGGTGAAAAATCTAAATTATTATTAAATTTTTCATTTACTGTTACGTCGTTAAACTTAATTATTATTACCTCAACCTTATAGATATCCTCTGCTTCGATTGTATAAATGAAGAATGAGAAAAAAAATAATATTTTATGTAAATTTTTGAATAGCATTATCTACTAAATTTAACACATCTTGGCCATTAAAATTT
>OCVP010001060.1_pt1 | contig 12026 bp, 10 predicted proteins | sample 1539171 | NCBI WGS metagenome assembly OCVP01 (sample SAMEA51879418, study PRJEB22527) | metagenome
AAATATGAAGTCTACATTAGTAGGCAAAATGTAGAGATAGAAGAATTTAAGAAATATGAATCTATAAAAATACCAAAAGACATTAATTATAAGAAGATCAAAGGACTATCTAATGAAGTTCTTTCAAAGTTTGAATTAGTGAGGCCTCTTAACTTATTACACGCTTCTAGGATAGAAGGAATTACTCCAGCAGCTATGACTCTAATTAATCTTTACCTTAAAAGAAACCGGTTAGTGATAAAAGAGAGAAATGCAAAAAAAACAGCTTAATTATGATGTTCTTTTAAATAAAATTGGTGTTTCACGTGGAACATGTGATTTATTATGTGTTTATTATGATATGCTTAAATTTTGGAATAAAAAAATCAATCTGGTTTCAAGAAAATCTATAGAAACATCTTGGGAAAGACATTTTCTAGATAGTGCTCAACTTTGGCTACATTTACCTTATAAAGCAAGAAAATGGTTGGATTTTGGTTCAGGAGCGGGTTTTCCAGCTCTTGTTTTAGCTGTTATTTCAAGAGAACTTAAGCCAGAGTTAAAATTTATATTGGTAGAAAAAAACAAAAAAAAAGCAGGCTTTTTATTAGAAATTGTAAAAAAAATTGGCCTAAATGTTGATATATTTCCAAAAAATGTTGAATTAATTAAACCACAGAAAGCGGATGTCATATCTTCTAGAGCATTTGGTAAATTAGATCACCTTCTTAAAATAGCTTACATACATCAAAATAAATGTACAATATCACTATTTCCAAAGGGAGTTAGTTTTTATGAAGAATTAAAAGTATCCAAAAAAAATTGGGATTATGAATTGGAAAAAATTATAAACATTATAGATCAAAATTCATTTATCCTGAAAATAAGGAACATTGCTTGTGCAAAGAAAAGATTTGAAAAAAAATAAAGTCCCTACCTTTATCTCTGTTGTAAATCAAAAAGGTGGTGTTGGTAAAACAACTACTGTTTTAAACCTTGCTACTACTGTTGCTGCTTCTGGAAAAAAAGTCTTAATTTTAGATTTAGACGCTCAAGGGAATGCATCAACTGGTCTAGGTATTCTTTCAGATGAACGAAAATTAAGTACTTATGACTTTCTTATGTCAAATGAAAATATCAACAATATAATTAAAAATACAAGCATAAAAAACCTGCATATTATTCCTGCTAGTCAAGATCTTTCTTCTATAGACATGGATTTAGCAGAAATGGAAAAAAAGGCGACAAGATTAAAGAATATATTTAAAAAAAATAATATAACTGAAATCGACTTTGACTATATATTTATGGATTGTCCCCCCGCATTAAATATGCTCACTGTAAATTCTTTGGCATTAGCAAATTTTGTTATAATTCCCTTACAAACTGAATTTTTCGCACTGGAGGGACTTTCACAATTGATGATAACAATAAAACAAATTAGAAAAACGCTTAATCAAGAACTAAAAATATTAGGCATATTATTAACTATGTATGATAGAAGAAATAACCTTTCTTTACAAATAGAAGAAGATGTTAGGTCTACATTAAATGATTTAGTTTTTAACACAGTTATTCCTAGGAATATAAAATTGAGTGAGGCACCATCTTTTTCTATGCCAGGTGTTATTTATGATCAAAGATGCCTAGGATCAATTGCATATCAAAAACTTACTGCTGAATTTTTTATAAGAGAGAAAAAATATTTTCTGAAAGGAGAGATCTAAGTTGAAAAAAAAGAAAGCATTAGGAAGAGGTTTATCATCTTTTATTTCAGAAGATGAGTTTATAAATAGTGGTGAGAATAATATTAAAACTGATCAACTATACTTACCAATTGAATATATAAAACCTAATCCTGATCAACCAAGAAAATTTTTTGATACTGATGAACTAAAAGAGTTGGCGAGCACCATCAATCAAAAAGGAATATTACAACCACTTATAGTCACTCAAAAAAATGATAAATACTATGAAATTGTTGCAGGTGAAAGGAGGTGGCGTGCAGCACAATTAGCACAGATTCATGAAATACCTGTAATTATAAAGTCACTCAGCGATAAGGAAATAATCGAAATAGCAATTATAGAGAATGTACAAAGGTCAGAATTAAAGCCCCTAGAAGAGGCGGAGGGGTATTTAAAATTAGTTAATGATTATAGCTATAGCCATGAAAAAGTTTCAAAATTAGTTGGAAAATCAAGACCTTATGTTTCAAACTCAATTAGAATACTTTCTCTACCAATAGAAGTAAAGAAACTTATAAAGACAGGCTTTCTTACTTCTGGGCATGCAAGGGCATTATTAAATTGTAATGATGCAGTTTCCCTTTCTAATCTTATTGTTAAAAAAGGCTTATCTGTAAGACAAACTGAGCTTTTAGCAAAACGTGATAAAATTGAAATTGCAAATAAGAAAGCCGTACCAATAAAAAAAGACCTTGATACCAAGCTTTTGGAAGATGAGTTAACAGCACATTTAAAATTTAAGGTAAATATTCATGCTGATAAGAAGAAAAATAAAGGTAAAATTAATATTCAATATAATGATAATGAGGAATTGCAAACAATATGCGAAATCTTAAAAAAACAGTTTTAGGTTAAAAGTTCGTTTACTATTTTATTTAAAACTAACTTTCCTTTTGTTAGTAAATGTAAATTTTTGTTTTTTAAACTTACGAACTTTGACTTTTTTAAATAGTCTAATTTATCCATATTTAAACTTATGTCAGTTTTTTTTTCAATATTATTTAAGTTGATTCCTTCACTTGTCCTCAATCCCATCATTATTAATTCTTCAAATTGTTCTAATCTTGAAATTTCTTTTAATTTCTGAATAGGGTTTTTACTCGTTAGTGATTTTTCCAACCAATTTTCAGGATTCATTATATTTTTATAAGAGAATCTAGACCTTTTATATTCAAAACGTCCATGGGCTCCAGGACCAATACCTATAAAATTACCACATCTCCAATAATTTAAATTATGGACACATTCAAATTTATTTTTTGCAAAATTTGATATTTCATAAGAATTAAAATTCTTTTTTTTACACAATTTATTAGTTGTAATAAAAAATCTTCTTGATAATTCTTGACTGGGTAACCCCTTAAGTTTACCCGCATTATAAAGATTTTTAAAGGCAGTACCTTTTTCAATAGTCAGTTGATATAGGGATAAGTGTTGACTTTCTAATGATAATGCAAATTCGAGTTCTTTTTCCCATTCACTTAAGTTTTGAAATTGCCTACCATAAATTAAGTCAAAATTTACGTTATAAAATGAACTTTTAGCTATATCAATTGCCTTTATTGCGTCATTCGCACTATGTTTTCTTCCTAACCGTTTAAGATCATTATCATTAAAAGATTGAACTCCTATTGATATTCTATTTACGCCAATTGAAGAAAAATCTTTAAATTTTCTTTTTTCTACTGTACTAGGGTTTGCTTCTAAAGATATCTCTATATCATCAGAGAGCAGAAAATCTTTATAAAGTTTTTCTAAAATTATTGAAATGGATTTTGGATTCATTAAACTTGGTGTACCACCTCCAAAATAAACTGATTGAATTTTTGAATGAGGTAATTTTTTTTTCCAGTTTTCAATATTTTTTAAATATCCTAGTAACCACTGTCTATGATTAATTTCTTTTCTAACATGACTGTTGAAGTCACAATAAGGACATTTTGATTCACAAAATGGCCAATGAAAATATATGGATATATTCTTGAATTCCATTAATTATTATAATCGTTGTAAAATGAAATAAATTTTTTTAGAGCTTTATTTCTATGACTAATTTTATTTTTTTCCAAATCAGACATTTCTCCAAAAGTTTTATTATATCCGTCAGGAATAAAAATTGGATCATATCCATGGCCACCGATTCCTCTCATTGGCCAAGTAATTTTTCCTGAAGCCCTTCCTTCAAAAATTTTTTCGTTTCCATTAGGAAAAGTGAGAACAAGTGTACAAACAAAATTAGCAGTAAAGGGCTCTTTTTGTTTTGATTTTAAAAGTTCATTCCAGACTCTATTCATAGCTTGATTAAAATCTCTACCATTCTTGGTGTATGCCCAGTCAGCAGTATAAACACCTGGTTGGTTTCCAAGAGCATGAACTTCTAAGCCACTATCATCTCCTAAACATGGAAGTTTACTTTTATTACATGAGGTTCTTGATTTTAACCGTGCATTTCCGATGAAAGTATCCTCTGTTTCCTTTGGTTCATCAAGATTTAGATCTTTAGATGATAAAATTAATAGATCTAAATCCTTTAAAATTTGTTTAAACTCTTCTAACTTGCCATTATTGTGAGTAGCAATGAGAATTTTATTATCAGGAAAATTATTCACTTTTTATTGCCTTACTTTGAAAATCTATAAGTTTCTCAATACCACCTTTTGAAAGTTCAAATAATTTTTCAAAATCTTTATAAGAAAAGGGATCTTTTTCAGCTGAAACTTGTATTTCAATAATCTCATTTTTTTGATTTAAAACAAAGTTTGCATCTGTTTTTACATTTGAATCTTCTTCATAATCTAAATCTAGAATAGGTTCATCATTATAAATCCCACAAGATATTGCAGCTACTTGATTTATTATAGGGTTTTCATCAATTATTTGGTTCTTAACTAAATGGTCACAAGCTAATTTAAGCGCTATCCAACCTCCAGTTATAGCTGCACACCTAGTTCCTCCATCAGCTTGTATAACATCACAATCAATTATTATTTGCCTTTCTCCTAATAATAAACGATCAACACAGGTTCTTAGTGATCTTCCAATAAGCCTTTGTATTTCTAAGGTTCTCCCACCTTGTTTTCCTCTAGATGATTCTCTTTTCATTCGGCTGTTAGTTGACCTTGGTAACATACCATATTCAGCAGTCACCCAGCCAAGACCTGTTTTTCTAATAAAATGTGGTACATTTTCATCTATAGTTGCTGTACAGATTATTTCAGTATTACCACATTTAATATTACAAGATCCTTCAGCATTTTTAATTATATCTGTTTTTATTGATACAGGCCTTATTTGATTGATATTTCTGTTTGATGGTCGCATAATTTAAATACTCTTAAATATTTTAATTTAAAATATATTAGTTCATAGATATAATAAGTTTGATAAATTTAAAATGAAAAAAAAAACACAAATAGAAAAACTTACTGATAGAAGTAGGGAAATCTTCAGATGTTTAGTTGAAACCTATTTAAGTACTGGAGAGCCTGTTGGTTCTAGGACACTAGCTAAAAATTTAAAAAATAATCTTTCTCCTTCAACTATAAGAAACATTATGCAAGACCTTGAGGAGTCGGGTTTGCTAGGTAGCATACATATATCATCTGGAAGAATACCAACGCATTCTGGATTAAGACTTTTTGTTGACGGATTATTAGAAGTTTCTGATATGACAAAAGAGACAAGAGAAGAGTTAGAAGGATCTATAAAAGGGGGGGATAATGAAATTCATCCTATATTAGACAGAGTTGGGTCTATTCTATCAGGATTAACATCTGGAGCTAGTTTGGTATTAGCTCCTAAAATTGACACTTCTATTAAACATATTGAATTTGTTTCTTTATCCCCCAAAAGAGCTTTAGTTGTTTTGGTGACTACAGATGGTCAGGTGGAAAATCGTTTTTTTACACCCCCTATTGGTTTAAATTCCTCTATCATGCAAGAGGCTGGTAATTTTTTAAACTCTATATTATCAGGGAATACTATTTCGGAGATTAGAAAAATAATTACAGAAGAAATAGAAAAAAATCAAAGTCATTTGGACAAAATTACACATAAACTTATAGATTCTGGAATAGCATCTTGGGCACCAGATGTTATTAATGGAAGAGATAGATTAATAATCAGAGGAAGATCAAATTTAATAGGTGATTTAGAAAATCAAGAGGAAATTGAGAAAATTAGAATTCTTTTTGATGATCTTGAAAAAAAGAAAGATTTAGAACAGTTATTAGATTTAACAGAAGAAGGTGACGGAGTAAGAGTTTTTATTGGGTCTGAGAATAAATTATTTTCATTATCAGAATCATCACTAGTCTTCTCCCCATACATGAATGATAAAAGCAAGATAATTGGCGCTGTTGGTGTTATTGGTCCAACAAGACTTAACTATGGACGGATAGTTCCAATTGTTGATTATACGGCTCAACTTATTGGTAAAATGATTTCGGATAGAAAAGCTTGATTTTAATAAATTTTAATTTTTTGTTAAAAACAAAACATTAATTTCATTTTTAAAACCTATTTTTTTAAAAAATTAATAAAATAATATTAAAGAAATATAAGATGAATACTCAAAAAAACGTTACTCCTCTCATGGAACAATATATGGAGATAAAAAAAAATCATTTAGATTCGTTACTTTTTTTTAGAATGGGAGATTTTTATGAACTATTTTTTGAAGATGCTTATCTCGCTAGTGATATTTTAAATATTACTCTTACCAAAAGAGGTAAGTTAGATGGAAAAGATATACCAATGTGTGGTGTTCCCCACCATTCTTCTGAAAAGTATATGGAGTTACTTATAAAAAAGGGCATTAATATTGCGATTTGTGAACAAACCGAAACACCAGATCAAGCAAAAAAAAGAGGTTATAAAGCAATTGTAAATCGTGAAGTAGTTAGAATAATTACTCCAGGTACAATTTTAGAAGATAATTTAATTGGAGTGAAAACAAACAATTTTCTTTTGTCTGTTAATGATGTGAGAGGTGATATATCAATTAGTTGGGTTGATATTTCAACTGGCAAAGTATCAACATTATCCACAACAATAGAGAAAGTTTCCTCTGTAATAGCTAGAATAAATCCAAGTGAAGTAATAGTTTCTAATTCATACGTTGAAAAAACAAAAATAAATCTTGATAAAAATGATTTTAAATTGAGTATTTTATCGGATACAAGTTTTAATTCTATAAATTCCAAACAAAAACTTCTTCGTCATTATGGTATAAAAAGTTTAAAAAGTTTTGGAGATTTTACGCATTCAATGATTGGTTCGCTTGGAGCTATTTTAGATTATGTTGAAATCACTAAAATAGGAAGCAATCTCCGCTTAAAGCGACCTTTTGTAGAGAAAAAAAGGTCCATATTAGAAATTGATGAAAACACTAGGAGGAATTTAGAAATTAATAATTCTTTAACTGGTGATAAGAAAAGTTCATTATTAAGTATATTAAATAAAACGTGTACTAATTTTGGATATAGGTTGTTAGAACATCGTTTGAATGCCCCACTTACAGATTTCAAACTTATAAATAGAAGATTATTAATAACAAAGTTTTTTTATGAAAACCCCACTTTATCTATTCAACTCAAAGAAATCTTAAAATTGTGTCCCGACTTTGAAAGAGCTTTATCCAGACTTGCTTTTTATAAAAATAGTTTCCAGGATCTTATTACACTTAAGGAAGGTATAAAAACGTCATTAAGAATAAAAAAATTTTTTAATGAAAAAAGTATAAATTTAACTTATCCCATTAAATTAATTGAGATCCTTAATTCATTTAGTGATTATAAAAAAATTGATAATATATTGGATAATGCGCTTTCTGAGAAAAGCTATCAAATTGGTGATCAATTAAGTCAAATTAATTATGGTTATAGTGCAGAATTAGATCAATTAAGAGATATTTTATTAAAAAGTGAGAAATACATATCTGATCTTGAAAGTAGTTTAATTAAAGAAACAAAAATTTCGAGTTTAAAAATAAAAAAAAATAATGTTCTTGGATATTTTATTGAAGTGACTTCAAGAAATGCAGATAACATTTTAAAAGACAAGAATAGCCATTTATTTTATCATAGACAAACTACTGCAAATACTTATCGATTTACAAATAATGAATTGATTTCAATTGAAAACAAAATAAATACAGCAAGTATTAAAATAAGTGAATTAGAATATAAAATTTATGATGATTTAAAAAAACTCTTCTTAGATTTTGAATATGAAATTAGACTGTCAGCAGACTCAATCGGTGAATTAGATTTTTATTTAAGTCTAGGATTTGTTTCAAGAGAAGAAAATTGGGTAAAACCAATAATAACAAAAAGTAATGAGTTGTTTATTGTACAAGGTAGACATCCAATTGTTGAAAAAAATGTTAATCAAAATTCTGAATTTTCTTTTATACCCAATGATTGTAATTTAGATGACAAAAAAAATATAATTAATTTAATTACTGGTCCAAACATGGCTGGTAAATCAACCTTTCTAAGACAAAACGCATTAATTATAATTCTTGGTCAAATGGGATGTTATGTTCCAGCAAATGAAGCAAAAATAGGAATTGTTGATAGAGTTTTCTCTAGGATAGGAGCCTCTGATGATTTATCACAAGGTCATTCTACATTTATGATAGAAATGTTAGAAACTGCAACAATTCTAAATCAGGCAACAGAAAAATCCTTTGTAATTTTGGATGAAATTGGTAGAGGTACTTCGACATCAGATGGTTTGTCGATTGCTTGGTCAACACTTGAATATTTACATGAAAAAAACAAATGCAGAACTCTTTTTGCTACCCATTTTCATGAGCTTACAGTTTTAGATCAGTCATTACCAAAATTATCAAATTTAACAGTTAAAATTAAAGAATTAGAAAAAAAGATAATTTTTTTACACAAAATAATTAAAGGAAAATCCAATCACTCTTTTGGGATTGAAGTTGCTAAACTTGCTGGCATACCTATGGCTGTTGTTAATAGATCAAAGTTGATATTAGAAAGTTTACATAAAAATTCAAAAAATAAAAATTTTAAGTTCAAAGAAAAATTATCTGAAAAATTAGAAACTTCTGAAAAGCGAAACAAAACTTCAAAAGCAGAAAACCTTATAAAATCTTTAAATATTGATGAAATAACCCCTAAAGAAGCACTACACATTCTTTACAAATTAAAATCAAGTATTTCTGAAAATTAATCTAAATTTGGGGTAACTTTTTCTTCAATATTTTCTGTTGGCCCTGAAGAGACAGTAACATTTGAAGCTCTGAGAAGTCTGTCACCAATTGAAAAGCCAATTGTCAAAACTTGGATTACACAACCTTTCGCTATTTCGTTAGAAGGCGCCTCCATCATTGCTTGGTGCAATTGAGGATCAAATTTATCTCCAGAAAGTGGTTCAATTTTTTCAATTTTATTTCTTTTGAAAACTTCAAGTAGATCTTTTTTTGTAAGTTCTAAACCCTCAATCATCGGTAAAGATTTTTCATCTAGTATATCATCAGCAAGATCCAAAGCTCTTTGTAGATTATCAAATACACTTAGTATATCTCTAGACATTTTAGAAACAGCGTATATTTCTGCATCCTGCCTATCTTTAAAAGATCTTTTTCTGATGTTTTCACTTTCTGCAAGTGCTCTCATCAATTTATCTTTAAGCTCATCTCTCTCTTTAATTAAGTCTTCAACCTGCGAACCATTTTCCTCAACAATATCCTTGTCAATATTTTTTATATTTGAGTCATTTTTAATATTGCTATCTTCTTCAGAAGTATCTTCATTTTCATTTATTGTTTCATCAACTGTTTCATCAAAATTGTTTAAATTTTCTTCAGTATTTGACATTATTTTCTCATTTAATTTGTGTTCCAAAAATTTTTGACTTTACTAAAAAAATCTTTATTTGCAGGATTGTTATCCCTACATGAATTTTCAAATTGTTTTAGTAATTGAATTTGTTCAGCATTTAAATTTACAGGAGTTTCAACTAGAATTTCTATATAAAGATCTCCTTTTGAACTACCTCTAATTGAAGGCATTCCTTTCCCCTTTAGTCTAAGTTGTTTATTATTTTGTGACCCCTGTGGAATTTTGACTCTTGTCTTACCACCATCCAGTGTAGGTGCTTCCAAATCACCACCTAAAGCAGCTGTTGTCATTGTGATTGGTATTCTACAAAAAAGGTCATTACCTTCTCTCTCAAAAATAGAATGTTTTTCAACCTCAATGAAAATATACAAATCTCCAGGTTGTCCCCCTCTAATTCCAGCTTCTCCTTCCCCAGCAAGCCTTATTCTGGTTCCAGTTTCAACACCAGGTGGTATGTTGACACTTAGCTTTTTAGATTTATCAACTCTTCCTTGTCCACTACATAAGCGGCACGGATTTTTTATTATCTGACCTTTACCAGAACATGTGGGGCAGGTTCTTTCAACTGTAAAGAAACCCTGCTGAGCTCTAACTTTTCCAATTCCAGAACAAGTTGGACATGAGGTGGGAGCTGCGCCAGATTGAGCTCCTGTTCCTTTGCATGTATCACATGAAACAGACGTTGGTACATCTATATTAGTTTTTTTACCAGAAAACGCATGTTTTAAAGAAATCTGCATATTGTATCGTAAATCAGCGCCTCTATTTGCTCTTTGTGAACTGTTAGATCTAGAGTTACCACCTCCCATAAAGTCACCAAAAAGATCTTCAAAAACGTCTGAAAAAGCTGACGCAAAATCACCATTTGATGCGCCACCACTACTAAATCCACCTCCCATACTACCATCAAAGGCAGCATGACCATATCTGTCATAAGCGGCTCTTTTTTCAGGATCTTTTAAAATATCATAAGCTTCGTTAACCTTTTTAAATTTTTCGGTAGCAGCTGAATTACCTGAATTTCTGTCAGGATGGAGTTCTTTTGCTTTAGATCTAAAAGCTTTCTTAAGTTCAGACTCAGAAGCTGTTTTTGAACATCCTAGTATCTCATAATAGTCGCTTTTAGACATAAAGGAACCTATTTATCAGAGTTATTACAAACTAATAATTATCTATCACAGAATTACTTATCAGTCTTGTTTAAATCCTCAAAGTCAGCATCGACAACATCATCTTTATTATTTTCATTAGTTGTTTCACTATTTACATCATCATCATTTGACTGATTTGCCTCTGCTTCAGCTTTATAAATAGCTTCACCTAATTTCATAGCAGCGTCAGTAACATCTTGCGCTCTAGCTCTAATTTTGTCTGCTGAAGGATCTTCACTTTCTAATGTCTCTTTCAGCGCCTTAATAGATAGCTCTATTGCTTCAACAGTGGAAGGGTCAATTTTATCAGAGTGTTCTTCGAGTGATTTCTCAGTACTATGTATCAGACTCTCTGCTTGATTTTTAGCTTCTATAAGATCCTTTTTCTCTTTATCAGCCTCTGCATTTTCTTCTGCATCCCTAACCATTTTTTCTATATCTTCATCAGATAAACCACCTGATGCTTGTATTGTAATTTTCTGTTCTTTTCCGGTACCTTTATCTTTTGCAGAAACAGAAACTATTCCATTAGCATCAATATCAAATGTAACTTCAATTTGAGGTACACCTCTAGGTGCAGGTGGTATATTTTCTAAGTTAAATTGACCAAGTACTTTGTTGTCATTAGCAATTTCTCTTTCACCTTGAAATACGCGAATGGTTACAGCACTTTGATTGTCTTCTGCAGTAGAGAAAACCTGACTTTTTTTTGTAGGAATTGTAGTATTACGATCAATAAGACGAGTGAAAACACCGCCAAGAGTTTCTATACCTAAGGATAACGGAGTAACATCTAACAGAACAACATCTTTTACATCACCCTGTAAAACGCCTGCTTGTATCGCTGCACCCATTGCTACAACCTCGTCAGGATTAACTCCCTTGTGTGGTTCTTTACCAAAAAATTTGGAAACTTCTTCTATTACTTTGGGCATTCTTGTCATACCGCCAACTAAAACCACCTCATCAATCTCAATTTTTGCAAGGCCTGCATCTTTTAATGCTGCTTGGCAAGGCTTAAGTGACCTTGCTATAAGATCTGAAACTAAACTTTCTAACTTTGCCCTAGTTAGTTTGATAACCAAATGCAAAGGTTGACTTGTTTTGGGGTCCATAGATATGAATGGTTGATTTATTTCAGTTTGGGATTGAGAAGAAAGTTCAATTTTTGCTTTTTCCGCTGATTCTTTTAAACGTTGTAGCGCCATTTTATCAGATTTTAAATCAACACCACTTTCTTTTTTAAATTCACTTGCTAAGTAATCAACAATTCT
>OCVP010001065.1_pt1 | contig 12008 bp, 9 predicted proteins | sample 1539171 | NCBI WGS metagenome assembly OCVP01 (sample SAMEA51879418, study PRJEB22527) | metagenome
TGTTGCATAGCCAGCTTTTTTTAATCCTTTGGCCCACCGCTTGTAATCGTCTCTTTCGAAATCAAAAAGAAATGAATACCTACCTCTATTTGTAAGGAAAAGTGAGTGATCTCTATACGAATACTCGGGATTATCATATTTTCTAAAACACTCTTGTTCTTCGTCGTCATCATGATAGATTTTTTTACCATTCCAATCATGACATTTAATTCCAAAATGATTATTGGCTTGAACTGCTAACCTGCCTTTACCTGCACCTGATTCTAAAATACCTTGAGCTAAAGTTATACTTGCTGGAATACCAAATTGAACCATCTCATCCATTGCAATACTTGAGTAATATTTAACATAATCCTCAGTATTCAAAATTTTAGGTACTATGATAACCTTTTTTGATTTTTTCTTTTTTGGCTTTTCTTTTTTGGCTTTTACCTCTTTTTTTGGCTCCTCTGATTTATTATTGTAGATGACTCTTTTAGTTCCACAACTAAAGGTTAGAATTAAAATAATTAAGTAGATAAGAACTTTTTTCATTATAATAACCTATTGCAAAGATAATCGAAATTATTATGTTTTAATTTATCTTTGGTACTACTATTGTTATTTATTTATGGATAATGAAGATTTCTATATAACAGATGAAGGATATAAATGTTTTACCGAAAAATATCACCTTAAAAGAGGATATTGTTGTAAGAGCAATTGTAAACACTGTCCATATGGTTATAACCCTAATATTGATTAAATGAATTTCAAAAAAGAAGTTGCATTAGGAATTCCAAAGGAGCTACCAAATAAAAAAATTTACGATCCAAATGTGAATCATGCGCCCATTCGAGAAAATGTACTCACACGCGAAGAAAAAATACTTGCACTTAGAAATGCACTTAGATATTTCGATAAAAAATTTCATAAAGAGTTAATCCCAGAATTTAAATCAGAGTTAGAAAAATTTGGTAGAATCTACATGTATAGATTTAGACCTGATTACAAAATGTATGCTAGGCCAATTGAAGATTATCCCCATAACTCTAAAGAAGCTGCGGGAATTATGTTGATGATTCAAAATAATCTTGATAAAAGAGTTGCGCAACACCCACATGAACTTATAACATACGGAGGAAATGGAGCTGTTTTTCAAAACTGGGCACAGTACCTTCTAACAATGAGGTATTTGTCCGAAATGACAGATGAACAGACGCTTGTCATGTATTCAGGTCATCCCATGGGGCTATTCCCTTCAAGTAAAAATGCTCCAAGAGTTGTAGTAACTAACGGAATGGTAATTCCAAATTATTCTAAAAAATCAGACCTGGAAAAATTTAATGCTCTTGGTGTTAGTCAATATGGCCAAATGACCGCGGGAAGTTATATGTATATTGGACCCCAAGGTATTGTACATGGAACGACTATAACCGTTCTAAACGCATTTAGAAAAATCAATAAAAATCCAAAGGGAAAAATATTTTTAACGTCAGGCTTGGGAGGTATGAGTGGTGCTCAACCAAAAGCTGGTAATATCTCTGAATGTATTACAATATGTGCTGAGGTTAACATTAAAGCCATAGAAACAAGACATTCACAAAATTGGGTAGATGAGGTAATTGATGATACAGAAAAATTAGTCGAAAGAGTAAAAAATGCTCAAAAAAATAAAGAAATTGTTTCGATTGCGTATCATGGAAATATTGTTGATGTATGGGAATCATTTTATGAAAACAATATAACAGTTGATATTGGAAGTGATCAAACTTCTCTTCACAACCCATGGTCAGGCGGCTATTACCCTGTTGGATATTCTTATGATGAAGCAAATAAGTTGATATATGAAAATCCGAAAAAATTTAAAAGTGAGGTTAAAATATCTCTTAAAAGGCATGTTGAGATAGTAAATAAACATGTAAAAAGAGGAACGTATTTTTTTGACTACGGAAATGCGTTTTTATTAGAAGCTTCTAAAGCAGAAGCTGATATTCTAAAAAAAGATGGAAGTTTTAAGTATCCCAGTTATGTTCAGGATATAATGGGGCCAATGTGTTTTGATTACGGATTTGGCCCATTCAGATGGGTTTGTTCATCTTGCAAGCAAGAAGATTTAGATATAACTGACACTATTGCGTGTGAAGTTTTAGAAAAATTGGCTTTAAGTGCACCCGAAGATACAAAACAGCAAATGATGGATAATATTCAATGGATTAAAGCTGCAAAAGAAAATGAATTAGTTGTTGGGTCTAAAGCAAGAATTCTTTATGCTGACTCTAATGGAAGAATTGAAATTGCAAAAGCATTCAATAAAGCGATTAAAGAAGGTAAAATAGGTCCGATAATTTTAGGCAGAGATCACCATGATGTTTCTGGAACAGATTCTCCATATCGGGAAACTTCCAACATTTATGATGGTTCTCAGTTTACAGCTGATATGGCTATTCAAAATGTTATTGGAGATAGTTTTAGGGGTGCAACATGGGTTAGTATTCATAACGGTGGTGGTGTAGGCTGGGGAGAAGTAATTAACGGTGGCTTTGGTATGTTGATTGATGGAAGTGAAAAGAGTGAGATAAATATTGAATCAATGTTATTTTGGGATGTTAATAACGGAATTGCGAGAAGAAACTGGGCAAGAAACAAGGGAGCTATAAATCAAATTTCAAGAGCTATGCAAAAAAACCCAAAACTTAAGGTAACTTTACCTAACTTAGTAGATGATAAACTTTTAGAAAATATTTAATATGAAAAAAATTACGATATTATTTTTATTTATTTCAATCTTCTTATCATGTGATTCGATAAGAGTTAGTTCTGATTACAATAAAGATATTGATTTTTCAAATCTTAAGACTTACGCTTTTTCAAAGCAAGGTGTTGATAAAGTAAAAATTAATGATATTGATAAAAAAAGAATATTAAAGGCAATTGATATTGAATTATACAATAAAGGTTTTAGAAAAAGCTCAATTGAGCCTGACTTCATTATAAATTTCTTCACAAAAACAAATGAAAAAGTAAATTTTTACCCATCAAATAATTACTACGGTTCAATGGTTCAGAGTCCATATGCAGGAATAGGGCATTATGCCGGTAGTTGGTATCAAAACTCTTATAACTATAATGAAGGTGTTCTATTCATTGATATAGTAGATAGTGATAAAAATGAATTGGTATGGCAAGGTATAGGCAAAGGATATATTTATACAGATAAACCAGAAAAGAAAAGTGAAAAGATTAGTGCTATGGTTGGAAAAATTTTACTCCAATTTCCACCGTCAAAAAACTAATTTTTAACATCTAACAAATCTCTAAAAGAATTACCGAGTATCATAAAAGAGCACACAAGAAGCATTATACATAAGCCTGGGATAATAGCCAGAAAAGGTTCTCCTAGTATAATATAATTGTAATGATCTTTAATCATGAGTCCCCAACTAGTCATAGGAGGCTGTGCCCCAAGACCTAAAAAACTCAATCCACTTTCAATTAAAATTGAAGCTGCAAAATTAGCCGCAGAAATTACAATTAGAGGAGATATAATATTTGGTAAAATATGCTTAGTAATAATTCTAAAATCATTATAGCCAAGAACTTTAGCAGCAACAACAAACTGTCTTTCTTTATACTGCTTAACCTGCCCCCTAACAACTCTTGCAACTTCAACCCACATAGTTAATCCAACAGCGATAAAAACTTGCCAAAAACCTTTACCAAGTGCAAGTGTTATTGCAATTACCAGCAACAGAGTAGGAATAGACCAGGTAACGTTAATTAACCACATAATAATTTTATCAGGAAATCCTGAGTAATATCCTGATATTGAGCCTAAAATAATTCCAATAAATAAAGAAATAAAGACGGAAATAAATCCAATAGAAAAAGAGATTCTTGAGCCAATAATAACCCTACTCAAAACATCTCTTCCAAACTTATCGGTACCGAAATAATATTTTTTATCAACTATTTCAGCCTCATCTGATTTTATGATTTTAAACTTATTATCATTCATTCCTTGAGGCACATAATAAATATATCCATCCTTAATCTCATACTTTGAAATAGGTGTCTGATTTATTTGTTCTTTGGACCCAAAAAATAGAGCCTTTAATGAGAATTTTTGATTTTTTGATTCGTTTAAAACCAACATCTTAGTTGAAAACCCAGGTTTTTTTGAGTGAATTGACAGATTCATCGTATTGGCATTTGAGGAATTATCTGGTGCTAGAACGTAAGCAAAAACAGAGATAATGAAAACAAAAAAAATATAACCAAAACTAATTAACCCTAAAAAGTTTCTCTTCAAATCAAAAAACTTTTGGATTATACTATTCATGAATTATGTGTTAGTTATCAAGATACGAAAATCTTAAATCTGAAAGAACATTCAAAGCTTCATCGATATAAAAATCTTTATTTAAACTCTTATGCCATCTTTCTCTTTTAAGCCCTAATACTGAATCATTTTTTATTAAATCAAGTTCGTAAGGAAGGGACTTAAAGCTGTAGTTCATTGAATAATCGTTTAATGCTTTAAATTTTTCGGTTATGGATGAATTTTCTTCTAATTCCAATTTAAATTTATCGTAATTTAAATTTATCAATTTATTATCCCTTACAGATTTTATCCATTTTGCATTTTCGTCTACTAGCTTTAAATATTCATTATTAGCCATCCTTTTATTACTTTTAGTTATAGCCTCTTCAAAGTTAAAATTGCTATTCCATGTGTCGAATTCAACCTTGTCTATTTCATCCCATTGTAATGGATTTTCAGAATCTTTTTCACCAAATTCTAAGTACTTGTATCTGTAAGGAACGTTTATATCACTTTTTACACCTTCGAGTTGAACTGATCCTCCATTAATTCTATAATATTTCTGAGTGGTATATCTTAGAGCTCCTAGGTCACCATTTGTATTACCTCTAACCATTCTGTTTAGTGGGAAAACATTTTGGACCGTTCCTTTACCCCAGGTCTGATTACCTCCGATAATTATTGCTCTTTTATAATCTTGCATGGCTGCAGCTAATATTTCAGATGCTGAAGCTGATCCTTCATTAACCAAAATAACTAATGGGCCTGTCCACAAAACAGATCTGTCACGGTCACTTAGAACTTGTTTCTCTTTGTCAAAATATTTTACCTGAACAACAGGACCATTTTTTATAAACATACCAGCCATATCAACTACTGTTTTTAAAGCTCCTCCTCCATTATTTCTGAGATCAATTACAAGCCCCTGTATTCCCTGCTCTTTAAGTCTTTCTATTTCTGTTCTTAAATCTTTAGCTGCGTCTCTGTTACTTTGGTTATCAAAATCAATATAAAATTTAGGAATATTAATTAAACCATAAGTATTATTATCTTTTTCAACAATCGAGGATTTTATATAGGTTTCTTCTAGAAGAACAATATCCCTTTTAACAGTAACTTCAGTAACTGTACCGTCAACCTTCTTAACAGTTAAATGAACTTTAGTTCCTTTTTTACCCTTAATTAATTTGACAGCCTCACTTAACCTCATATTAAGAATTCCAACTGGCTCATCCTCATTATCTTGTCTAACTTTTAGAATTGCATCACCTTTTTCCAAGATATTATCACGCCATGCTGGACCACCAGAAATAACCTCGGTAATTTCGACCTTATCAATCTTTTTTTGTAGTCTTGCTCCGATTCCAGCATAATTACCAGACATGTCAACGTCAAATCTGTCTTTTGATTCAGGGTCTAAGTAAGAAGTGTTGGGATCATATTGGGAAACAAACGAATTAATATATACTGAAAACCAATCTGATCTTTGCATTTCCTCAGAAATGAATGCGTAATTTTGCTGCATTGTTTCTTTCAATGTCTCTCTGGTTTTCTTTTCAATTAAATTAGGACTTCTTATGCTAAAATCAGTATCCTCTTTAGATTTTCTTAAATCATCTTCTATTTCGTTATGATAATTTTCGATCACATAAATTTTTAAAAGCTTTCTCCATCTATCAAATAGTTGATCCTTTGTTTTTACATAATCTAATTCCTCAAAGTCACATTCACATACCTCATCTTTGTTAAAATCAAATGGTTTTGATAGTATATCATTAAATATTTTTTCGGACTCCAGCATCCTTTTACTATATCTTTTATAGACAAGTTCAAAAAAATCCAGATTAGGGTTTTTAAAAGAATCGTCTATTAAATATTTGTATTTTGAAAATTCTTCTATGTCTGAAGCATAAAAATATCTTTTGTAAGGATCTAAATTTTCAAGAAAAGTGTCAAAAACTTTTTCAGAAAATTCATCATTTATTTCTTTATCAAGATAATGAGCCTGGTCTAAAACATAAGTAATAAGCTGAATAATTAAATTGTCTTTATCGCTTGTGTCAAAGTCTTTTGAAACAAAGCTGCAAGAAGCCAAACACATTATAAATGCGATTAATAGTGTGAAAAGATTTTTACTCATAAGAAATCAAAAATAATCAAATTCTAAGCCAAAAAATATGAGGTTTTATATAATTTTTTGTTAAAGTAGTTAATTATTTATTTGTGTACTTTTGTCTTCATATATTTAAATATGAAAAAACCTTTAATACTTGTTACAAATGATGATGGCATAACTGCCCCAGGCTTAAGAACACTCATTCATGTTATGAATAAGATTGGGGAAGTTGTGGTTGTTGCTCCAGATAGCCCACAAAGCGGAATGGGTCATGCCATTACGATTAGCGATACGCTGTATTCGAAAAAAGAAAAAATTGATGACGGGCCACAGGTCGAATACAGTATTTCTGGCACTCCCGCTGACTGTGTAAAATTCGCTATAAGGGAAATACTAGAAAGAAAACCTGATTTATGTGTTTCAGGAATAAATCATGGAGCAAATTCCTCTATAAATGTAATTTATTCAGGAACCATGAGCGCTGCGGTTGAAGCTGGAATTGAAGGCATTAAATCTATTGGATTTTCCTTGTTGGATTACAGCTGGAACGCTGATTTTAAACCTTGTGAATCCATTATCGAAAAAATTTGTCTTAGTGTTTTAAACCAGCGTAAGGAAAATTTAATATTAAATGTAAACTTCCCTTCTAAGACTGAAAAATTCAAAGGAATTAAAGTATGTAGACAAGCAAAAGGATATTGGGAAGACACCTATGATAAAAGAATTAGTCCATTAGGCAAAGAGTATTATTGGCTAACTGGTAGTTTCATCAATCAGGATAATGATAAAGAAACCGATGAGTGGGCACTTGATAATGGATTTGTTTCTGTGGTGCCTATAAGTTATGATATGACATCTTATGCAGATTTGGAAGAAATAAAAAATTGGAAATTAAATTGAATAAAAAAGAAATTTTATTAGGGTCACTTAGTGGTTTTCTTGCAAATACAGTAGGCACTATATTTTCTGTTATTATATTATTTCAAGAAATTAATATTTCAAATATTTTAAGAATTGTAAGTAATTCAATTTCTGATAACTTTATAACAAAGCTAATTAGCTTAGGCGCTGTAATGAACCTAATAGTTTTTTTTATTTTTTTGAGATATGATTATGAGGAGAGAGCACGAGGAGTTCTAGTTGCTACTTTTATCATTGCAATTTTAACCATTTATTTAAATAATTTTTAGTGAGATATTATATTATAGCTGGTGAAGCATCAGGAGACTTACATGGTTCAAATCTGATTAAAGAATTAAAAAAAATAGATAAAAATTCTGAGTTTAGATGCTGGGGAGGTGATTTAATTAAAGAACAGAGTGGTAATCTTGTTAAGCATTACAAAGATTATTCATACATGGGTTTTTTTGAAGTTTTTAAAAATATAATAAAGATTGTAAATAATATTTCACTTTGTAAAAAAGATATTTTGAACTTCAAACCAGATGCAATTATTTATGTTGACTTTCCGGGGTTTAACATGAGAATTGCAAAGTGGGCAAAATCTAAAAATTTTACAAATCACTTTTATATTTCTCCTCAAATTTGGGCATGGAAAGAAAGTAGAATCAAAATAATTAAAAAGGTGATTGATCAAATGTTTGTGATTCTTCCTTTTGAAAAAAAATATTATCAAAAACTGAATTATGAAGTTAATTATGTTGGCCATCCGTTACTTGATGTATTAAAAAATAAAGGTAAATTAAATGATAAAAGAGAAAAGCTAATCGCACTGCTACCTGGGAGTAGAGACCAAGAAATAAGTAAAATATTACCGCTTATGCTGAGCGTTACCCAAGAATTTAAAGATTATAGATTCGTAATTTGTGGTGCTCCATCCAAAACAAAATTGTTTTACGAAGATTATATCAAAAGGTCCAATAGTGATAATATTGAAATTGTCCAAAATCAAACTTATGAGGTTTTGAAAAAGTCATGTGCAGCACTTGTTACTTCTGGAACTGCCACATTGGAAGCTGCATTATTTAAAACTCCCCAAGTTGTTTGTTATAAATCAAGTTGGATTTCATTTCAAATTGGAAAAATTTTACTTAAGAATTTAAAATTTATTTCACTTGTTAATCTGATTTTAGATAAGACAGCCGTAACCGAATTAATTCAAGGACAACTAAATAAAAGGAATATCGCTAAAGAACTTAAATATATTATCAGTGAAGAGGGTAAAAAAGAGGTGTTAGATTTTTATAATGACTTAGAAAAATTATTGAGTAAAGACGGTGCAAGTAAAGAAACTGCTAGTAAAATAGTCAATTATCATTTAGAGCCAAACTCATAAACAAATGATTCAAAAAACTTATTAAAATCTTCTTGAGATTGGTATTTTTTATAATTTTCGTCAGTGAATAACTTTAAATAAACTTCAAGTTGCTTTGGAGTTTTATAGCCTCTTAATTTGTGCAGGAGATTAGATGATTTATCTAAAAATACAATTGTAGGAAAAGCTTGAATTCTGAATGCCTGACTTAATTGATGGCTACTATTCCTTCTGTTTGCCCTTGCCGGATCATAGTTTGGATTCTCAAATGTGTAACCTTTAAAATTCACAATATCATTACCTTCTGCGTTAAATTTAACAGCATAAAAATTATCGTTAATATATTTTGCTACATCCTTATTTGCAAAGGTATTTCTATCAAGTAATTTACATGGACCACACCAGTTCGTATACATATCTATAATTATATTTCTTGGTGCAGCTTCTTGTAGGTATACAGCATCTTCAAGAGATATCCACTTTATCTCTTGAGAAAAAGAATTAGCAGAAACTATGAAAGCAAATAAAATAGTTATGTAATAATAAAATCTCATAAATAAAATTATGTTCAACAAAAATACTAAAAGATATCAGACTTTGATTTGTATAATTTTTAAAATTATTTATAGGCTATTTGATTCCATGCATTGATTTTTTGATAATTGGATGTAATAGCAGAGAAATAAATCCTAGAGCTATGGGAATAATAGTAAATATTAAAAAGAAACCAGATAAAGAGTACTCCTGGGTGATTTTATCAATATCTCCACCAACATAATGTGCTAGCTTATTTCCGATAGCAACCGCTAAATAGTATACACCAAACATGAAAGCTATCATCCTAGCAGGAATAAGTTTACTTAAATAAGACAGTCCCATGGGCGATAAACATAATTCACCAAGAGTATGAAATAGATATGCAAATACCAGCCACATCATACTTAAACTTGCACTGTCGGCGCCCGCTGGTACATTCCTAGCGCCAAAAGCTAAAAAACCAAATCCAATTCCTAAAAGTGCTAAACCTAGAAAATACTTTACTGAGGCTGGAGGATTGTAGCTGCTATCCCACCATTTTGAAAACAATGGAGCAAAAATGATAATAAAAAGTGAGTTTAAAATTGCAAACCATGTAATTGGTACTTCGGTTGATGTAGATTGAGATTCTGAATATATTTTAAAAATTATTATACCCCAAACAATGATAAAACTGAGACCAAGGACTATGTTTGAAAATAGAATTTCAGTAAATGTCTTCTTAAATAAACTAATAAGAACGTATGTAATAACTAATAATGGAACAATAGTGACTGAAATATCAACAATTTTAAAAATAAGTGCTGAATTACCCTCTAAAAATCTATCAGTAAAATCCCTTGTATATAAAGGTAAAGAACCTGCCCCTTGTTCAAACGCAGCCCAAAAGAAAACTGTAAAAAGACAAAATATTGTAAAAACAATCATCCTATCACGAACTATAGTAGTGTATCTTGGAATCCTTACTAGTAATAATGTTATAAATGAAATAAATGCTACAAGAGCAAAAAATAATGAATTCTCCATTCCAAAATATGAGAAATTAAGAATATTAATACCTCCGATTTTACTCAATGGATCGTTAATTATAAATATAAGTGCGCTTACAACAAAAATTAAAATCAATAAAATATCTAATGGTGAAAAAGGATTTAACTTTTCATTGTTTTCTTTTTTGACCTCTAATTTTTTGTCATATTTTTCTGGAACCCCACCAATTTCACCAAACAATGGTTGAGCATAATAGAACTGAATCATACCCAAAAGCATAAAAATTCCTGCTAATCCAAATCCAAATGACCAACCTACTTTCTCACCAACCCATCCGCACAGCATAATCCCCAAAAAAGCTCCAGCATTGACACCCATGTAAAATATGTTAAATGCACCATCTTTTTTATCATCTCTGCCTTCATATATTTTTGAAATAATTGAGGTAATATTAGGCTTAAAAAATCCGGTCCCGATAACAAGTAATGAAATTCCAATGTATAGAAAAGTAGGAGTTTCAACAGCCATAGATGCATGACCTAATGTCATTAATAATGCACCTATAACAACCGCATTTCGATAACCAATTTTTTTATCTCCTAACCATCCACCTGCAAGAGGAGCTAAATAAGCAAACATGGCATATGTACCAAGTAATGACAATGCAGCAGATGAACTCCAACCCCAACCTGGATTATCACCAAGAATAGCCCCCGTAAGGAATATTACAAGAATAGCTCTCATTCCATAATATGAGAATCTTTCCCACATTTCGGTAAAAAATAACACAAATAGTGCAGCAGGATGACCTATTACGGTTTTACTAAAAAATTTATCAGTATTACTCATTATTTAACATCAATTTCTTCAGCACCATGAGTAAGTCGTTTAAGTGGTTTTAAAAGCAGTAATACTAATATTCCAAACAGAGTACAGAAAATAGCAATCCCTGTGAAAACTTGAAATTCACCAGCACCCTCAGAGAGTTGTCCTACAAATCCAGCAACCTTATTTCCTAGACCTGTCGCTGCAAAATAAGCACCCATCATAAAAGCAGCATATTTAACCGGTGCTAATTTTGTAATAAATGATAAAGCCACCGGAGAGGCACATAACTCACCAATCGTGTGAAAAAGATATGCTAAGACTAACCATATCATAGCAGATTTTTGAACGATTTCATCTCCCTCCATCACAACTTCGGTTGATGCTTTTGTCATAAAGAAAAAACCAAAAGCCATAATGATTAATCCTATAGCCATTTTAAATAATGAAGAAGACTCTTTGCCTTTTTTAGCCCATTGAGTCCAAAAATAAGCAACCGCAGTTGCAAATATTATTATGAAGAATGCATTTATTGATTGGAAAATTGCTGCTGGTACTTCATTTCCAATAAATGGTAATGAAAATGAAAGCATCCTATCGGTTTTTTGTTCTGTATATAAACTCATCAGTCCTCCTGCTTGTTCAAAAGCACCCCAAAAAACAATTATAATCAAAAATGATAAAAACATAACTAGCATTCTGTCTTTTTCAACTTTGGTTAATGGTTTATTCATTAACTCCTTATCAGGTGATTTATCACTTCCAATAAATTCTCCAACACCTTCTAAATACTGAAGACCATAAAAATATACCAATTGACCAATTGCCATTCCAATTCCAGCTAAACCGAATCCATAATGCCATCCGTATTTAGCAGCAACAGCTCCCACCGTTAATGCACCAAGAAAAGCACCAATATTTATACCCATGTAGAAAATGTAAAAACCGCTATCCCTTTTTAT
>OCVP010001066.1_pt1 | contig 12004 bp, 8 predicted proteins | sample 1539171 | NCBI WGS metagenome assembly OCVP01 (sample SAMEA51879418, study PRJEB22527) | metagenome
ATCATTTGTATTCATATACAAAATGGACGTTTTCATGTGATCTTTGATAGGATGAAACTCTGAGTCTGTGACATCATGATGAAAACCATGTTCTATCACTTTTCCTTGATTAGGCATTATATTTGCCTTAATCTTAAAGATAGAAATTGGTTGTATGACTCTTAATACAGGATGTAATATGTTTATCGTATCATCTACAGGAGAATATCTCTCGTAAAATAGATGAGTAAATTGCATATTATTACCTGCATTTTGGTCACTATCATTAACAACTTTAGATGTGTACCAAGGAAAATTCCATGCCATCAATTCCGAGTGCATTTGTTCAAATTCTCTAATAGGTAGAAAATTATCTTTTATGTCAATCATTTTTCAATTACTAATATATGTAATCCGTTCCACCAACTTTTATCATCTTCTGCTATCTCTGTCCTAAGTGTTCTTTCAAAGATTACATTCTTATCTTCTTGAAACTTCTTAGCATTGTCCACTACACCATTAAAGTTAGCATCATCTATGACTAGAATATAAGTATCCTTTGCCTGTTCATGTAAATGTTCTAAGTTTTTATTCATATTATCACCCACTTCACCATCATAGAATATAACATCAGGTCTATACTCTTTATTAGGCAACCATTGTAATACAGGTTTGACAGCAAATCCAACTGAGGTATCAAGATTCATCCATTTATCTGCGTTCTTGACCATTTCATCTATTGGATTTTCTACATCAAACTTTTTACCTAAATCTTTTTTCTTTGGTTTGATGACTCCATCACTAAAATCATCTATGGCATATGCGTTTACTGCACTGTTCTTAAATAATGCTGCAAATAATGTACTACCCATGTAGCAACCAACATCAGCATATACTGTGCCACGTTCTGAACATAGATTATTTAATAAGTGTCTAACTTTATCAGATGATAATCCTAAAACATCATATCCTTCTGGATTAAACCTAGAATTGTCATCCGTTGCTGCGTCAATAGCTCGGATCACACGATCCACATAAGGATTCATAGTACGTTTCTCCTTCTTCAGTACAGATTCTACCACAGATTCACAATAGTTGCAATCCCAACAATCAAATCTGCAACTTTTAATTTTGTTTCGCCATATATTTATAGGTGCATCCTTGACCTTGACATCTTTCATATACACATCAAATTCTGGATACAATATATCTTTACCTTCATCCCAACGTTGTATCAAGTCTAGTGACTCTTTAAATCTGGTTGCTGACTCTCTACCATGCAACTTAAATACATCTATGACATCTAAAAACTCTTCCCAATCCTCTCTCCAAGGCGGTAGATTTGCTTCTTTTAATGAATGTGCAGGGTCATAAGCATCCCAACGTGAGCAAGATACTCTACTAATATCACTATTAAAATACTGAGGGTCACTATCTTTCCTTGTACTATTATAATGATAATGTTCTGGCATAATAGGGCATCCACCCCAACAATGCTCATTTGCAAGTAGAGATAGTTTTACTGGATTACCTTTCTCTGCACAATATTCTTTTGCTTGCTTGAGTCTATCTAAGAGTGGTCTATCTCTCATCACATCACGATCAAGATTAATGTAATAAAAACCTGCACTAGCAAGTGATACTATTTCATTAGGTTTTGATACCTCTCTGAGTATAGTATTCTTAATTTTTAATTCTGGATATTCTTTCTGTATCTGTCCTGTCATTACCCATGATGTATGGGGAATGGTTGCAGTTCTTACACCATTATCATATAAAAATTTAAAGTTGGTGATAAATTCCTCAAGATTTTTTTGATCTGGTTTCACCCATATATTATTAAATGTCGCTGATAATGGTAGTCCTGTCTTATCTCTGATATAAAATGCGTTCTTTACTGCTGCCTGTGCATCACCTGCACCACGAAATACATCACCCATTGCATCTTGCATGAATGGTGGCATCCTCGTAGTAAAATATAAATCGTATATTAAATGCTTATATTTGTTTAGAAATGGTATTATCTTACCATCAATATACTCAGGTTCTATCTTCGGGTTTATCGGAAGGGAGAATAGATCTTCCTGTGACATTGTTGTGTGCATAATCAGTTAGGACTCCTGTAGTATCAAACATTTGTGGTGTATCATTTTCCATGAGGTGCTCGACCTTCTTCTCTGCTGCTGCCTTGATCTTACCTATATTGATATTCATAGCAGTAGAATATGTTAGTGCAAGATCGGTCACTGCTGCTTGATCTTCTGGTGACATCATTAACATACTATCAAGATTACCTGCTTGCAATCTACCAGTTGTTAACAAGTCAAGAGCAGATTGTTTTGCCATCCTTGCAATCCAATACTTATGCTCTTCTTTCTCTTCAATTTCCTTGTTTAATACAGTTTCTTTGAGTTCCTCAAAGTCATACTCTTCATCAGGTTTCTTTCCTAACTTCTCTTTGATAATTCTAAGTAAACCATTTATCTCGTCTTTTGATTGACGCATTTTATTATCCCACACCTGTAGGTCAATATAAAGTAATTCTAACTCATACTCCTTATCTTGCTTATAAAATTTATTTTCCTCCTCTTCCATTTCTACCTTCGTACGTTCAATATCATTTTTCGTACGTTTATATTGTATGGTCACTTTTTGTATAGCATTGAGACGAGTCTGTATTTCCATGATCGCCTGTCTCATTTGTCGCCAAGGAGTGACTTGTGAGTTTACTACAAAATATTTGTTTTGATATTCCGTCTGCCCGAAAAACTGTGAGTCTGTCCAATCAATTAAATTCTTATCAAATTCACTTAAGTCCCAACCTTCATTAGCTGTGACTTCCATGTCTGATAAGGTCTTTTCAAATGGAATAGAAACCTTAGGTTTCCTATGTCCTTTAGAACTGGATTCCGTACTTAATTGATTCTTTTCTGCTGATGAGTCCTGTTTCTTCATCCTTTGTGCACCTTCCGTAATCTAAACATTGTTCACTTGTCATTGCTACACCAAAGTAATCTTCTAAGAATATATTAATCTCTGCTACATTAGCACAAGATTTTAATTTGGTTATCAATGTTTGTTCTTGAACTGCAAGGTCATAGACTTTAGTTTTCCATGATGCTTGCTTATCAACAACTATAGCAGCAAATTCTGCGGTTGTCAATCCTCTAACCTCTGCTAATCTATGTATCAGTTTTGTCTCAAAGGAATTATCAGCAATATATGCGGTTGCCTCACATAATTGATCTACCCATGTTTCTCTTTCTAAGAAACCCCATGAGTCATATAATGTTGAATATCTTTCTTCAAATATCTCTTGAATCTTTAATGTTATTACCCCTGTCATAAAAGGTTTGACATACTTAGCACCAAGTGTAGAGTCAACTTCTACTTTTTCTTTGAGAGTTGTACCATCCTCATCTTCGCCATACTCAGATTTCATATTTCTGACTTCACCCCAATATCTCATACCAAAACTTGCTGTATTATAGTCAAATCTTAGATAGTGTATATGAGGTGGTATATACTGGAATTGTTCATCATCTAAAGAATAGTATTCCAAAGCAAGGTTTTCACCCATCTTTGTGCCTACAGTTGCAATATGAGGATATTTCTCTTCGTCTATGACGATTATGTCAGGTTTCGTTGCCATTAGTAATTAGGAATAGTTGTACCGTAGTCATACACTACTGAACCACCAGTAGTTGTACCAGATATTGAACTGGATGAACAACAGTGAGCAGAACTCATACCATCGTGACCAGTTGGGGGTGATGATCCACCAAGATTATTATATGAATCGGTTCCATAGTTCACCTTGAAGGTATTATTGTTCTGAGCACCATTGTAGTTTCCTAAACAGTATCCCTTTCTCATACCCATTTCAAAGTTTTCTTCACCCATATTACCAAAATCAAGACCTCTAACCTGTATGCCTGTAGTATCATCACACTTCTGATTACCATTTTGTGCGTTATTACCAGTTCCAACGTACATATGACCGATCATAGTAGGAAGTATTTTCTTCCATCCATCACCACCAGGTCCGTGATTCCATGATGTCCATGACTCGTTTGCCCATCTAAATCCTGCTCTTGAACCTGATCTCTTCCACCATCCCATGAGTCTACCATGTCCTCCCCATGTTGGGTCAGCACCACCATCATTCTGGTTTGGTGGGAATCCAGAAGTTCTCATGACCTCTGTTGTAAGATTAAATACGTCAGTTCTTGCATTACCACCACCATGTAAGTAAGAATATCCTCCTGCAAATACATGATCTTGGAATGAACCCATAGAACCTCTGTTCACTGTCATATCCCATGCAGATTGATGAGTTATTCCTGCTTCATTTGTCATACTAAAACCAGAGGTATATGTTGATGATCCTCTGTATGTGTTCTCCATTGAGTGATAGAAGTGTCTCCTATCATTCCATGATCCAGACATATATGCACCTGATCTGTCTAGTGTATCTCCTAAGTTTGTTGATGTATCAGTAGCATGAACTGTTCTATTAACATTACTCCAAGGTGACCCTGATCTATATCCTCCTCCTACATATCCATGTGTCCAAATTCTTGCCATTGACCAATCAGTATCTGTACCATCCAAAGACCAAAATGCGTTTGTACCATCAGATTTAAGTGAAGCATTAACTGAATAGTCATCGCTATATCTACTTGTACTCTGTGTCGGTATTCCACCTGCACCTGCAATAGGTCCCCACTCTGTGACATTTGTAGTAGAGTTATGTGCGTACCCTTCAAAGGTTCGATCGGTACTATTGTAGCGGAACATCCCTTCTACTGGGGATCCAGGTCTCTGCACAGTTGTTCCTACAGGAACTATCATACCATCTGAATTAGCAATATCGAGACTTACCCTTGGTGAGGTAGTTCCAATACCAACCCGATTATTGCCAGAATCTATATAAAAAGTTCCTGAGTCAAAATTAAAATTTCCATTAGAAACCAACTGAAACTCAGCAGTACCACCACCGCCACTCAGAGAAACAACTTTATCAACATTTAATTGAGACATTTCAGTATTTTATCCTTCGTATTATTTATCAGATACCGTACGTATCTTTGTAGTAATCATAAATTTGTTGCCTTTCTGCCTGTGTAATATGTCTATTATAGACCATAAAGACACCAAAACCACCACAATTCTGTGATGAACTATGAGGATTTCTATTACCTTCACCCCATGCACCTATGTGGTGGAATCCTCTTGCAAATCTAGAGTTGCTACTATTGATAGTAGCACGAGCACTTGATTCATCCTTGAAAAAACATTGATAGTTAGGAGAATATTGTCCAGATTCATATGAAGAAAATCTCCATGTGTACATATTTAATTTAGTATCCCAGTCAGGAAACTGGTTAATATCATATCCAGTATCATTAAAACCATTACCACCATTATCATACATACCAAGATTCTTTGTACCATCCTGTACAATGATATGGTGATCACTATCTCTTGATCTCAATGGTGTTCTCCATTGACTATCAGAGGTTCTCCATTTTAAGAAAAAGATGACAGATAAATGAGGAAAATAAGGTGTATCTGTATAATTACCCTGTGAAACTAATTTAGCACAACCAGAACCATTTTCAGAAAAATCCATATATTTGACAACTTGACCATTAATATTGTCCTGAGCATATCTATCTGTAGGTATGGCAGTATGGAAATTATTTCCGCTTATATCATACCAGTAGTTTGCATCTTGATCACTTGCCTGAGGTTTTAATGATCTTTCATTATTAGCATCTAACCACATGAATAATCCCTTACGAGGTACATCAGTAGTTGTATCACTTGCAGATGAAGATCCACTCTTCATCAAGTTTACCCATACAGTACCATTATATCCCTCTACAGTTTGTTCAGTTGTATTATAACGTATCTGTCCTGCATCTGGTGTTGTAGGTCTATCTGCTGTTGAACCTGCAGGTAATATTAAACCAGAATCAGGGTCAGCAGCATAACCACCTCTTATCAATAAATTGGCACTAGGAGCAAAACGAATCTCAAAATTATGATCCGAGTTTGCTACTAATTGTTCTACTCTTACTGTACTCATCTTACAAAGAAATAACCTGGATGACCATTACCACTGGCAGGACCTGAACCATAGATGCCAGTGGGATTTGGAGAATAACCCCATAGAACTCTATTATTACTATAACGAGATGTCTGATTGCCAGATGGATTTGAGTGATAATCAAATATCTTGTAACTATTACTATATAATCTAATATTCTCCCATCCACCAGGTTGCTCCCAGTTGTAAGGATATACGTGAGAGACTCTAAAGTTTCCTTCTCGTCTGTCACCCTGACGACCATCCCCACCAGTATTTAACGCACTATGATATTGAATACCACCACGATATTTAATGAATGAAGCATAGTTCCACTCATCATTTGCTACTGTACCACCATTGTAAGTATCATACACACCGCCTGGTGGTTGTGTATTATTCTTTGCTAGTCTTATATTTATTGTCTCTTCACCACCATTAGCTCTTGAACATACATCACGAATGAATGTATCAGCATACTTCCTACCATTTGTTGAACTATAATAATTACCAGATACAGGAACATATTGTGCTGTCACACCATCAATTGTTTGAGAATATAAATTATCTGCTTCAAATATTCCATAATGATTAGTTGAATCTGATCCTGCAATCATAACACATATCCATCCACCATCATAATTATCACAATCAACATAACAATATGTTGGAGAATCATATCCTATAGGTTGTATCCAATAATAACCAGAGGGTCTACCTGCCTGTTTTATATCTCTACCATTTCTAGCAGGTGTACTATAATTACCTGCAGTACTACCTGCTGAACCTGCAACTCCTATACTTATCCATGTGCTGTTATTATAAACTTCAAATGAAGCAGTTGTAGTATTAAATCTTATTTGTCCTACTTTACTATTAGATACACTAGGTCTTTCTGCAGTTGTGCCAGTAGGAACTCTGTGTGCACCTCTATGTGCAAACTTCAAAGTACCTTCAATCTCTAGGGTATGTCCAGTCGAAACATTGACCTGCCCTACAGTTTGCGGAGTACCGCCCATTTCACTGACGTTTAATTGACTCATGTTTATGTTTTATCAAATGTTAATGGATATGCTGCCCATCCACCTTGAGTTCCTACTGAAGGATATGCAAGTGCAGAGGAATCAATATCGACCATTTCAAGCATATACCAACGATAACCTGCTGTGTTATTAAAAGATCTAGATACTTGTCCTCCTTCACTACCAGAACCTTGTCCACCAAAGTGAAGTCTATCTAGATATGTCCAAAGATTTGCTGTCTGAGTAAAGTTTCCACGATGAACATCTTGATTAGATCCCCAGACGTTTACATTACCAACCATGTTTCCATGTTTATACCATCTAATTCTATTTAACACTTGTCCAAAAGTCCACTCAGTCACCTTGACTGCAAGAAACTGTGGCCAGTTGACATTACCTGGACTGCTATGTCCTGTATGAAATGCAAAGTCTGAACTATTTGATGATGAAACATACTCTAAGAATGAACGTGTATTAGATGTTGCACCTAAAGTTTCATCACCAGTAGTACCATCATTATATCTTAATCCTTCAAATAGTATTGGATTTTCTGTTCCCGTGACTGCTTGATGATTTGTGTTTATTGCTCCCTCTGCTACAGTAAATCCTCCACCTGTACCAATATTACCGACTGCTCCTGCTACATTTGTAGTTCCTGCCTCATTTACCCATACATTATCCTTATATAATCTTAATCCTTGTGTCTCAGCATTATACTGAATACTACCAGTTTCATGTGGTGAATCCTCTTTTGCAGTATCAGCACCACCATCAGCAAATGTTGATGCACTTGATGCTCTTTCTAGTTGTGCTCCTACCCACCATACAGTATTATTAGGACCATTGTGAGGACCATCAACTCTTACTTGAATATTCGTAGTTGCTGCACTTTGTAAGGTTCTTGTTACTGAAAATCTTTGCCAACTTGTAGTTACTGTAAAACTGGGGTTAGAGAACGATACATAATTTCCACCTTCAGTGCTCTCAAATAAAAACATTTCACATTGACTAGCAGTTGACGCTGCTTTTGCGTATATACTAAAAGTCCACTGTTGTCCTTGAGCAGCAGGGCAAACATTCCATGCTGCTGAATTATATGAGAGAATATATGGATCAGTACCACTAGTGACCATTTTTAATGGCACTCCACCTATTCCTGTAGGACCTGCTACTGAAGGATCTCTAGTCAGAGTTACATTATTGCCACTTGTCCATCCTATATTACTAGCATCATTAGGATTTGGTGTGAATAAATCTAAAGGATAGAATTTATGGGCGAGAAAATTTTTTGAACCATATACAGGTAAATCCTGATATGACTGTGAGGTTAAAAATCTAACATCACCCTCATGTGATATAGTAGATTCTTTGGTAAGAGTAATCTTAAAACCAGAATTACTTGTACCTTGTAAATATCCAACGTTTAGTTGACCCATTACCTAACACTCCAACTACCACCTGATTCTATGGTGACTGTATAGTTGTTTGCGATCGTTATTGGACCTGCACTCATACCGTTAGCAAACTCTGCACCTGCTGTAGGTCCTATGGTCAAGTTTTCTGATATGGTATTTGCATTTGTACGAACTATACTATCTGTTCCTAATGAAGGTCCTCCTCCTGCTAGTGCTGCCCAACCTGCACTTCCTGTACCATCATCTGCCTTGTAAATTTCAGCAGAGTCATTTGTTGAGTTAAATCTTATCGTACCAACATCTATACCTGTAGGTCTTTGAGCTGTACTACCTACAGGTAATTTGAAAACACTATTGGTATTCAAAAACTTTAATGTTGTGATAATTGCACTTGTAGTGTTAGCAATCTGGTTTCCAGATATTCTTGAAATAGCCATGAGATTAGATAGGTAATTCTAAGATGTGAACTGTGTCAGTTGATAGAGGTGCATCCCCAGATGAGAATACCACGTTAGCACCATTTGTATCTACTGTATAGTTAGTTCCTGCAATCTGTGCTACACCATTGAGGAATACTAACAGTGAATCATCAGAGTGTTTGATGCCTCCACCATATGTTGTGACTGCGAAGGTTAATGTATTACCATCCCCTGTATAAGATTTAGTAATATATTTGTCTGATCCAACAACACCTCTACCAGTACCAACAACGTCTCCGTCAATTCTAACTGAACCATTAATTCTGACTCTGTAAGTTGTATCAGGTGCTTCTCCTAAACCTATGTGTCCATTACCTGTGGTAGATATGTTAATATCTCCTGTGTCTGTTAGTCCAAACTCTTTCCATGATGCACCATAGTATATCCAACCTAGTGATTTACCTGGTGTCCAGTTGATATTGTAAACTATGTCTCCATCAGCAGGTGTATCGTATCCTGTAATATTAGAGAAGTCTGGTAGCCCACTTGCATTTTCTGGTGCTAGTAGAGTCTGTTTAATAACAGTACCATCTTGGTTGAAGTATGTAAGTTTCTTAGCAGATATATTATTAGTAAATGTAGTCTGTCCTTGGAATGTGACAGGACCTGCAAAGATAGATTCTAACTGGTTTGATGCTCCACCAATAACAGTTATCTTGTCCGTTAGAACCAATTCAGAGAATGTTTCAATGGTTGTGTTCTCTTCACCAACAACGTTTAACTGTGCAACATCTTCGTTAGTAATCTGACCTGTGACTGGGTTGATAACCTGATTACCAATGAATAGATCACCATTTGAGTTTAGTCCTGAGTAGAACGCAACTCCTGCTTCCTCTTTAATTGACTGAGAGAATCTGATTTGATCTTGTGATAAAGTTTCTACCTGAGTCTGAGGGAACGCTGTACTGTAGTTACCTGGACCAAAACCAAGGTATTCAAACGTATGGTTTCCTGATCTTAGGATAGAGTGTCGTCTAAACTCTACGTTAATCGGTGCTACTGTACCATCATTATTTTCTCGTATATTAATCTTTCTTACTTCTTCGTCTCCTGCTCGTGCAGTTAATTCTATGTTAGATAATCTCTTGTTAACTGAATCATAGTTAGGTGTAGTACCTGGTTGTGTCCATCCTGTATCTGTTAGTAAGAATACTATTGCTTCTTTAGTAATAGATAACTTTGGATCTTTAACAGGTGGTGATGCACCATCTGTTGCATTAACAAGACCAATAGTGACATTGTCCGCAACTGATGTTGCAGCAGTAGGATCAGCGATTGGATTATCTCTGTCAAATGTAGGATAAACTTCATTAACATTTTGAGAGAACTTTCTATCATCAAAGTTAGAAGTTGTAGGTGATATAGATCCACATAAAAGAGTTATGTAATAGATACCATCATCAGTACCTCTTACAAATGGTTGTACAACCTCAATATCATAGATGTAGAAACATCTTTGTAAATTAAATGATGTAGTATCACTATTCAATGGTTGCATAACATAACCAGAGAGGGGATCTCTTGGTAATGGATTGGTCTTATCTTTATCAATTACATATCTTACACGATAAGTTCTATCTTGTAAGTCTCTTGGGTCAGGTATTCTCTTAAGGAATGTAGTTGGTGTGAAGTTAACTGTATTATATGTTGTATTAGTAGATAAAGTTGTATAGATTGCATTATTTACTGAACTGACTGATAGATACCATCCACCGACTGATCCTGCCACACCGTTAATTGTATATGTATTAGCATCATATTGTAATGGAGATCCAACAACACCTGCTGCTAATCCTGATACACTAGGACCATAAGGTGATATGCTTGCAGATTGTACAGTTGCTTCAGTCGCACCCTGTGACACAAGTAAACAGTTTATCTTATCTGCTATCGCATTTGCACCTGTACCGTCTTGTCTTGCTCCAACTGCAAAACCCTGTACTCTTGTTGTTGGTGGAGATGCTTCTACAGTATAACCATATAGATATAATCTTGTACCTGGTGTACCACCCTGTCCTGCAAGTGATGCGTTGATAGTTTTAGTTCTCTGGATGTCAATGTTCACCCAGTTGATTGATGTCTCTTCACCAAAGATTACGTTTCCATTTACAGCACCAGTATTTGAAGCTGTAAGTGTCAATACTCTTGTGCTTACGTTTATATTTCCGACTGTCGCTCCTACACCAATATTAGTTCCTGTAATAGTCATACCTTGTATGACACCATTTACACTACCATCATTTGCCAACGTAATTGTATTTGATCCACTAGCACCAGTAGCAGTTGTAGAGATAACATTCAAAGCTTTAGGTGGTATGATATGTGTTAATGCACCTGCCTTATCTTTAGAGAATGCTTTTGCTTTGAATCCTGCTGATCTCAATGCAGTATTACCAAAGTTAGAGTTAGAGTTGGTGATTGACATATCACCACCGCTTAGTGCAGTGAAGTGACCTTGATATCCCACAGCGAACACAGAAACTGCCTGTATGAATGAGTCATTAGAACACTTGATATGTTCATGTCCCCATCCTTTTCTATACTCAGCAAAACCATCTAAGTGTGCACCATCTCCTGCTGTTGCTACATCATAGTTTCCAGTTGATGCATTATATCTTACAAATGCTCTATCATCTTTCTGTAGTGATAGTCCAGTAAACTGTGCCACAACCATTGATTTAAAACCAGTTGCCTTTGCACCGTTTGCATGCATACCATTCATACCCCATACACTTCTTAGTGATAGGTTAAATGCGTATGGTGATGCAGAGTCAACAGTATCAATCTCAGTTTTAACTGCAATGTTTGAACCTACAGCATTACCAGTTGGTTCTCCCTGCATTTGATAGGTGAATACGTTTCCAGATGCAGATGTGACAGTAAATGAGCCATTATATAAACCTGCGTCTGCTTCAGACTGCGATCCAGTCGAACCAGTGACACCACTAACGTTGATGTTCACACCAACAGAGAAGCCATGATCTCTAGGATCATCAAATTCATCAACTGTGACTG
>OCVP010001068.1_pt1 | contig 11973 bp, 14 predicted proteins | sample 1539171 | NCBI WGS metagenome assembly OCVP01 (sample SAMEA51879418, study PRJEB22527) | metagenome
TTTCAGAGGTTTCTATATCAATTTGAATTTCCCAATTGTTTTTTGACTTAATTTTGGCTATTCCTTTATCAGGTCTAATATCGATTCTTTCAATATCATCCCAGGATGAAATATTGGCTTCTTTTACGGTTGATACAGCATCAAGATAAGATTGTAACATGGTTGGCTTACTTGATGAAGTAACTTCAACATTTGGTTGAATCCAATTTGACTGCTTTTTTAATTGCAGCATTATACCGCTTGAGACCATAATTATAATCGGAATGATTATAATTGGAGATATCCAATAATGAACCTGTCTTATTTTCTTTCTAAAGCTCAACGTCTTTTAAAGATTTTACTTCTAAAATTTTTTCTAGCTCATCCATTAAGAAATTCATTTTTCTTGAAACGGCTTCAAATGGCTCACTTGTCGTCATATCAGCACCTGCTATTTTAAGTAATTCTACAGGATAATCTTGACTTCCTGAGGAAAGAAAAGCTATAAAGTTATCTATGGCTGGCTGACCTTCGTTTCGAACATTCTCAGCTATTTTTTCAGCTGCTGCGAAGGATGTTGCGTAGGTATAAACGTAATAATTATAGTAAAAATGTGGTATTCTGGACCAAGAATAGGCTTCTTCTTCTGTAATTTCCATATAAGGTCCCCAATATCTACTGTACATCTCGCCGAATGATTCTGTAAGGAAATCTTCAGTAAGAATTTGTCCATTCTCAGCAGCTTCGTGAATCAACAACTCAAACTCTGCAAATCGAGTTTGTCTGTAATATGTTGAACCAATGCTTTGAATATAGTTTTGAATCAAAAATGCTTTTTCATCGTCATTTTTTGCATTAGCAAGTAAATGATCCATTAGCAAGGCTTCAGTCGCAATAGCTGCTGCCTCAGCATTAAAAGTGGTATATCTATAAGTAGCGTAAGGCTGATTTTTCTGACTTAAATAAGAATGATAAGCATGTCCTAGTTCGTGAGCAAGTGTAAAAATATCATCCAATGTTCCAGAAAAATTAAGCTTAATTCTTGGAGGTAATCCCCAAGTCGAAGACATATATGCTCCACTTTGCTTACCTTGACTTTCAAAAACATCAATAAGATTTTCATTGTACATTTTTTCAGTAAAATTTCTTAATTCTCCCTCATTTGAACTTAAAAGCGGGTCTAAAGCCTCTAAAATCATTTCTTGTGCTTCTTCGTAAGTATAAACAACTGTTGAATCAGCTAATGGTGCATAAGTATCAAATGGTTTAATTTTTTCTACACCAAGATATTTAGCCTTCATTTCAGCCCATCTGTGTAAAGGCTGCAAGTTATCATTTACACTGTTAACTAAGTTTTTATATACATCAGTTGATATTCCATCTCCCTTAAGTTTAGCCTCTAATGAACTTTCATATCCTCTAGCATTAGCATAAAAAATGTGACCTTCTACATTTCCCTTCATAAGAACAGACATTGTATTAATATTTCCTTTAAAAGGTACATATAAGGCCTCATACATATCTTCTCTTACTCTTCTATCAGTGGATTTGGTATACTTTCCATACCTTCCTTGAGACATGGTTAATTTATTTCCATTTTCATCTTCAAACGTTGGCCATACAAAATCTGTTGCTCTCATAATATCATATGCATCATTAGCAACACCAGTAATTTTACCTGCCATTGTAAGTAATCTTTCTTCTTTTTCAGACAAAATATGAGGCTTTGAAATAAATAAGTCTTTGAATTGTTTTTCGTATGTCTTTAAATATTCATTTTGAGACATAAAATCTTCTAAAATTTCATAATCTCCTTCAATGAGCTCTGGAGTAAAATAAGCTGTCGTTTGCCCTATATTAACAGATGTATTAATTACTCTTTGAACCATTTCTTGAAATTTTTCATTTCTGACATCGGCATTTGATGAGTTTGAAGCATAATGATATAATTTCCATAAAGTTTGATTAACTTTATTTCTTAATTCTATAGCTTCCAAAAGGACATCAGGAGATGACAAAAGCTTTCCCTTAAAATCTGCTAAACCAGGGTAAAGCTCCTTAACATAATTTAAATCTTTTTCCCATGCTTCTTCAGTTGCATAAATCGCTGACATATCCCATTTATACTTATCATCAATTTCTGATCGTAATGGAACTGCAGTGTTTTTTGATGTTTCTGCAGAAATATCTGGGGATTCGTTTGTATTACATGCCATAATGATAAAAATGTAAAAAAATAAAAGTCTAAAATACATAGTAAATATTCCTTATTTATTTGTTGAGTAATAATTTCTGTCTAGTATAATAAAAATATAAATGAAAAAAAATTACAAAATTGGAATTGCGCTAGGCGGTGGAGCTGCTAGAGGGTATGCTCACATTGGAGTTTTAAATGCAATTGATGAGCTAAACATTCCAATAAGCTGCGTTTCAGGAACAAGTATCGGATCTTTTATAGGAGCTCTTTATACATCTGGAAACCTAAAAATATTTGAAAAAGAAGTTCGTTCTCGTAAAAGTTTTATGAAAGATGTACTTTTTAAACTTGATCCTATTTTTCCAAAATTGTCCATCATGAATGGAAATGCAATTATTAAGATTTTTAAAGAAATAACACCAGTAAGAACATTTGAGGAATTAAATATTCCTCTTACAACCGTTTCAACTGATATTGTAAATAATGTTAAAATAGAATCAAAAAGTGGAGATTTAATTAATGCTATTAGAGCAAGTATTGCTGTTCCTGGAGTCTTAACTCCTACTTATGTAAATGACAATCTTTGTGTTGACGGAGGTTTGATTGATCCAGTACCACTGCAATCAATCATAGATATGGGTTCACAGCAAACAATCGCTGTAAACCTTTATGGCCTTCAAAATTCCAAAAAAAATGATGATAAATATAATATTGTTGATATCGTTGATAGATCAGCAAAAATTATGCTCAACAATGTAACCCATCTCAGCTTTAAAAATAATGAACCAAATATTTTAATTGAACCACCAATAGACCAGTTTTATGGATGGGATTTTCATAAAGCAAATGAACTGATTGATATTGGCTACGATACTGCCAAGAAAATTTTAAGTGATAATTCTAAATTATTTATTTAAAACACTTTTTAAAGAATCAAGACAATAGTCAACGCTTTCATTTCTAGCGTTGTATCCCATCAGCCCAATTCTCCAAATTTTTCCTGCAAATTTTCCCAAACCTGCTCCAATTTCTAAATTATAATCATTTAGTAATTTTGTTCGAATCTCAAGATCATCATAACCATCGGGAATGTGAATGGAATTCATTTGGGGTAATCTATATTGTTTTTCAACAACAAAATCAAATGACATCTCATCTAGACCTTTTTTAAGTCTTAAATGAGCGTCAAAATGCCTTTTCCATAAATTTTCAAGGGTTTCATCACATGCAAGCCTCAAAGCTTCATGTAAGGCAAATATTGAATTAATTGGAGCTGTGTGATGGTAACTTCTCTTTCCTTGTCCACTCCAATAATCTAAAACCAAAGTTTGGTCTAAGAACCAACTTTGAATTTTTGAATCTCTTTTTTTAATTTTTTCAATAGCTTTATCAGAAAATGTCAATGGAGATAATCCGGGAACGCAAGAAAGACATTTTTGACTTCCAGAATATACTGCATCCAATCCCCATTCATCTGTCAAAACTGGAATTCCAGTAAATGAAGTGACAGTATCAGCAATGACTAAACAATCATACTTTTTTGCAATCTCAGCAATTTCTTTAGCATCGCTTCTGACGCCTGTTGAGGTTTCAGCATGTACAAAAGCAACAACGCTTGTATCTGGATTCTTTTTCAATGCATCTTCAAGCTTGTCAAGAGAAACTGGATCTCCCCATTCGTCATTTACAACAATTGCTTCTCCTCCAATTCTTTCAACATTTTCAACCATTCTACCGCCAAAAAGACCGTTTACACAAACAATAACTTTATCTCCAGGTTCTACCAAATTAACAAAGCTTGCTTCCATACCGGCACTTCCAGGAGCAGAAATAGCAATGGTAAATTCGTTCTTTGTTTGAAATAAATATCTTAGCATGGATTTAACTTCATCCATCATTTCAACAAATTTTGGATCAAGGTGTCCGACTTCAGGCTTTGTTAAGGATTTTGAAATTTCAGGATATAGGTTTGTTGGTCCAGCTCCCAAGAGCCTTCTCTCTGGTGTTTGAAAAGAGTTATATTTCATTTGTCCCCCCAAATAAATATAAAATTAATCTTGTACTACTTCGCTTCTATCTTTGATTACAACTGTCATTTCAATTTTTTCTAATGGATTATCGTTCATGTCTTTTTCAGCATTTACTATTAAGTCTATTACTTCAAGACCTTTAATAACCTTACCAAAAACAGTATAATTATTATCTAAAAAAGGTGCATTATCATGACAAACAAAAAATTGGCTTGATGCACTATTTGGATCATTTGTTCGAGCCATTGATAAAATTCCTTTGGTATGAGGAATATCATTGAATTCAGCTGGAATTAGCCAGGTGTTTTGGTCATTTTCATCTCCAAGCCCAAAAAACTTTCCAGCACGTCCTCCAGTTCCATGTAATGATCTATTATCTAATTTTGAATTTGGATCTCCACCTTGAATAACAAATCCAGGTATTACTCTGTGAAAAGTGGTTCCATTAAAATACTCTTCTTCTGCTAGAGCAATGAAACTTTCGACATGCATTGGTGCAACGTCAGGATAAAACTCAACAACCATTTCCCCATGTTTTGTAGATATGATTGCAACTCTTTCTTCAGGTGACATATTCATATAGAAAACTCCTATTGTAATTAAAATTAAGACAAGTATTAAAAATTTTGATTTCATAATAGATAGTTTAATTTAAGACAATAATTCTTTTTGTTGGGCATAAATCTGCCCAACAAAAAGATTTTTTTAGTATTGACTATTCTGAATCTTCGGTTGATGATACTGGTTTAGCATACTGTGTTACAGAACTAATCTTACCATCTAAATCAAAAAAATATGTTTCTGAAACATCAGCTTCCCAAACATTTCCTTCATTTGTTTCAACTCTTGCAGTTGACCAAACAATTAATCCAGATTGTGGATCGGTATCTTTGATTTTGATCGGAATCATTGACCATGCATCCCAATTTTGCGATTTCCTTCCCGCAATAAGTTCTCTAAGATTCTCATGGGTAACTTCGGAACCGTTAAAAGTAAACGGGTCGGTAAAATATTCTGAAGCACCATCTGCATCCATATCATTCATTAAAGCTAACATAGATTCAAGTTTTTCAACTTCACCTCTATTTGAAAAAACAAAAGGTCTTCCTGACCATTCGTTTTCTGGATCTCTTCCAATAAACTTTCCACCTTCAGGTAAACCATATTCTGAATTTTCTGCATCTCTTCTTAGCGTGCTCCACATTCCTGAAAGTTTACCTTCATCCTCATCATTAAATCTTAAAACATCAATGTAATGACTTGCAGCTTTAGAACCATTTTTTTGAACAGATTCGTCATATGACCATGAAACAACAAAAGCTCCATCATCACCAACCATTCTGAGTGGAACCATTGCCCAAGGCTTCCAAGAATAAGATTCTTGATCATCCATTTGATCAGCAAAAGGCAGCATTCTTTCATGAGCCAAAGAAGAGAATTTTTCTTTGTCTAAATTGGAATATGCTTCTGTGAGTGCAAGCGCTTTCTCAACATAATCATTGCTTTCTAATACATAAGCTTTGCCATAATTTGGATTCTCTTCTCCATCAAATGGCATATTTCTTCCTGCAGATTCTACGCCTTCGTAATTAACTATTGGCGGTGATGCAAACATCACAAATAGTCCAGCTGCAACAAGCATTAATGTAGGTAATGAATCGTAATCTAATTTCATATTTTTACCCCCTTTTTTTTGTTAATAATTACAAAAATAGAGATTTTTTGGTTGAATTGTAAAATGAATTTTTTCAAAAAGTGAGATTGCTGCACTTAAAGTGCAGCAATCAGATAGATTTTATTCTTCAGGTTGAATATCCTGAGCGTATTGTTGAAAATTTTGAATCTTTCCATCGATATCAAAATAAAACCACTCAACTAATCTCTTTTCCCAAACTGAACCATCTTTACCAACTCTCTTCTCAGTTGAATAGACAGTTACAGCAGCTAATGGATCTGTATCATATATCTTTAATGGAGCAACCAACCAAGGTTTCCATTCAATTGTCTCAGTTTCATCAAACCATTCTTGCATTCTTTCTCTTGCATCAGCTTTGTTTCTTGTTTCAGTATTTCCTTCCAGATCGGTTGCTTGCCATTCATCAGCAAAATGCTTTAGAAATCCTTCAACATCTTTGTTGTTATATGCTTCAACTACTTCTTCAATAACTTCTGTTTCGCCTCTGTTTGAAAAAACAAGTGGACGACCATAATATTCGCTTTCTTCGTCTCCACCTAGCCATTTACCTCCATAACTCAAACCAAATTCGTTTGAAGGTCTGTTTCTTCTCCACTGAGAAAATCCATTGATTTTTCCATCGTCACCAACTGGAAAAACTTCGAACAAATCTTGAGTTTGTTTAGAACCATTTTTCCACACTCTATCTTCAACAGACCAAACTAATACTAAGTCTCTGTCATCACCCTGAAGTCTTACAGGAATAACAGCCCAAGGTTGCATATTTAGTGATTCCATTGATTCATGCCATTCTTTCATGCCAGCCATTCTTTCTTCTGTTACAAAATCATCAGAATAAAATGACAATTCTTTTTCAGCATCTAAAGAATTGTATGCAGCAACTGCATCCATAACAGTCTCTACGGATTCATCACTTCCTAAAACGTATGTGTTTCCGTAAAGTTCATTATTTTCATTACCTAATCTTTTTCCAGCTGACTCAACTTCGTCATAATTGACAGTTGGCGGTGATGCAAACATCACAAATAGTCCAGCTGCAACAAGCATTAATGTAGGTAATGAATCGTAATCTAATTTCATATTTTTACCCCCTTTTTTTGTTAATAATTACAAAAATAGAGATTTTTTTGTTGAATTGTAAAATGAATTTTTTTTATTTGATGGATTTTGTGGAGCCGGACGGGATCGAACCGACGACCTCGTGAATGCCATCCACGCGCTCTCCCAACTGAGCTACGGCCCCAAAACAAAAAAGGGCTAATTTTAATAGCCCTTTTTCATGAAAATTATAAATTAATTAACCTCGAGTTCCTTCATCTCCTTCAGTCTCTTCATCTCCATCTCTTTTGCAATTTTCTTTCCAAGCTTGCTTCATTTCCTCTGGTGAATTCACCGTTAATGAAGAACCATCTTCAAACATTAAATCAACTGGGAAAACCGACTTCAGGTCTTTTCTTTTCTCCCGTATATGATTCATAGAAAGCTCCCATTTTTTCCTCCAAATCTTTTTCATCTTCTGCAGTTAAAACAGATCCATCAGGCATAGTAAAACTTACAGGAAAGCCAAAGGTGAAACATTTTTTGTCATCTTCTTCGCCTCTACAAGCTTGAAATGCTTCTTTAAGCTCATCATCTGAATTGATAGTAACTGTTTCTACTTCATCGCCTTCACCAAATTCAATTTGAATTGGAAATACAAATACAGGCTTTTGCTTTTCACCAGTTTCTTCATAATTGGCTTTCATAGCGTCTCTGAACTCTTGATAGTCATTGGCAGTATATGATGTTTCTCCAAGTGAGAAAGTCAATGGAAATACAAATTTGAAGCATCTTTTATTATGTCTTTTTCGTTCTTCCATGCCATCTCTACCACCCAACTTTCTACCATCCTTAGCAAAGAAAATTTCTGTCATATCACCTGCATCTAAAGCCATATCTCCAAGAGATATTTGATAACCATATTCTGGAGAAATTTCTGCTTTATACATCATATAATCATAGTATTCTTCACCAATAGCATATAATGACATTGAAGGAACATCAGCTTCTTCAATTTCAAATTTGTTTGGGTCAGAAATAATTGCTTCGATAAGTTGCGTATCAGACATTTCTTGCTTGTAAGACATATTGTCATCACAAGAAGTGACCATAAAAATTAGTGTAAATATTAGTAAAAGTTTTCTCATTACAATCCTTTATTTTGTTGAATATAATTTATTTTAATTTTTTCTTTCTGTCAAAATTTCTTTTTGACATATCTGAACCACGCTCAGCCATTCTCTTTGCAGCTTCAGATTTAAGTTTTTCTTCTTGATAAACTAATCTAGCTCTTTGTTCATTACTTAAAACACTTGAAGTATTTTTCAAAAACTCAGATTCTAATTTAGCCACTTCTTTTTTCATTTCAAGCTGATACTCTATTGCAGTATCTACGTCAAAGTTTGATACATCCTTTGCTTTAGAACGTAGCTTACTAACCTTTTCGCGATATTGTTTTTGAGCTTCACGTACCAGGTCTTTATACTCTTTTTGCATTGGAAAAAACTTTTGCGCTTGCTCAGGAGATAAGTCTAAATAATTGGTTTGAACCCCAATCATTGTTGACTCTTTTTGATCTTGTAATTGCTCCATGCGTTTTTTACGCATTTCCATTTTTTTCATATCATCTGCATTTTTTCGTTGCATCTGACTTTGAGCAAAAATACTTGTTAAAAATATTGATAAAATAAGTAATTGTTTCATGATATCTCCTGGTTATTAATTATCTTGTTAAATATTAAACTTTATCAATAGAAAAAAGTTTCAACTAACCTCTTCTAGCATTAATAAACGACTGAACTGATAATATAAATCCAACAAGACACAAAATAAATGTAGTAAATTGTTCGATGGTTGCTAAAGGTCTTTCTAATTCATTCCCGCCAAGCAAAAAGCCCGCTAAATCAGAAACAGAACCAAAAGTAGCTCCAATACCAAGAATAAGAATTAAAACATTTACATGAGCGAAATGCTTATGAAATTTTGGGAAAATTCTTCCAAAGAATAAAACAACCTGCATCAAAAAACCTAATATTGAAGGAATAAGTGCAGTGAAAGTCATTGCAAACGCATAAAATGCTATCCCTAAAACAATTAAACTAATACTAATTTTGTTAAAAATATTATCCATATATACCCCCTTATTTTTCTATAATTTCGCTAATTTTTTCGAAACTTTCATTTAATTCCGAAATCATTTTTTCAGTAAAAGGATTAAAATTTTGAATATCCTCAAATAATTCCCAAGTATCATTACAAGTTTGATTTACAAGTTTATGTAAAGCTTTATAACCTTCCGTGTCAATTCTTGTTTGATTAGTTCCAAAATCATCTATTACTCTTCCAACAAAATGAGTTAAACCTTGTGATCTGGCAGCCATCATATCATGCTCTTCAGCAGAAATTTCTTCAATTGAAATGTTTTGGCTTTCAAAATAATTTTTCCAAAAATCATATCTTCCAAAAGTATTTCGTACGGATTCCATTGTCATTACCGAACCACTATCTTTCAAGGAATCAGGACCAAATAAAGGATGGGTAGCAATAATATCAGTTTCATTTGATAAATTGTCTAACATGACCTTTTTAGGAAATACTTTTACAGAGCAAACATCAATTACTGTTTTTCCGCTTGAAATTTTTTTAGATATATCTTTAACTAAGTTCTCAAAGTCTCTTATCGGAACAGCAATAAAAATAGTTTCATTTTGCAATGCATCTTCAAGTGAAACCTCATTGACATCTGAATTATCAATTGAATTTTTATCGAAAACATCAACCTCAAAACCTTTTGATAGCAAAGAATGGAGCATTGCTCCGAACCTACCAAAACCTATAATGCTAACTCTATTCATGATTCCAACCTTTTAACAGCCAAAAATAGAGTTAGATTTTTCTTAAGATCGTGTATGTCATAATCAAGAATGTTAAGTCCATATTTCTTCGCAGAAAATTTACTTGCAATAACTGCGACTTGTTTGGGCAATTTCCCTTCTGCTAAATCCTGAGCAGCCTTAGCAGTATCATCCTGCTCAACAAGCTTTTTTGACCAGAATTTTTCAGCTAAATAATCTTTACATTGTTTTAGCGCCTGCTCATGAGAGTGGATTTCTTCGATATCTCCAACTGAAACTCCATCAATTGCTAATAAATTTTGACTAATTTCGACATAAAACATATCAATAATTTCACATTGATTTTTTGCTAAAGCCTCTACACTTTCAATTACAACTCCCCCTTGAGCATTTTCCATAGCAAAGATTCCTGTATCTATTAAATTATTTGATAAGTTGTCAAGAACATTCATTGAACTAACAAGGTATTTCAATTCAAAATTTTCAATTCCAAATTTTTTACAATATGATTTTGCAGCCTCCTCACTAAAACTTCCTTCGATCCCTTGAATACCTACTCTCATTCTTTTATCTCCAAAATATGTTTTATACCATTAATATAACTTTGTTTTCCTTCGCCAAAAAACTGTCCGATACAAACATTTTTTATAACAGAGGTTTTTCTAAAATTTTCTCTCTTGTGAATATTTGATAAGTGTACTTCAACTGTGGGAATTTGTGCACCAACTATAGCGTCCCTTAAAGCATAAGAATAATGTGTTAACGCACCAGCATTTAAAATACAATAATCTACTTTTCCTCTTTTAGAATGCAAAAAATCAATTATTTCACCTTCAGAATTGGACTGAAAAAATTCAAATTCTAAATTCTTACATGATTCATGATTCTGAATCCATTCATTGATTTGATTCAAAGACTCGCTACCATAGATTTCAGGCTCTCTTTCTCCAAGCAAATTAAGGTTTGGTCCATTAATAACAATTAATTTCATAAAACGCCCAAACTTTCTTCAATTTGATCAAAAGTGATGTCTTCACTTATTCTTGATTTACCAATCTCATCTAACAAAATAAACCTAATTTTTTTTTCTCTGAACTTTTTATCATTCTTGACAAAATTAATAAAAATCTTTCTGTTATTAATATCAAGTTTTGGTAATTCAAATTTTGATATCAACCGGGTTGATATATCGTATTCTTCATTTGATAAACTTCCAAATTTGTTTGAAAGATATAATGCACACTTCATACCATAAAAAATTGCTTCTCCATGTAATAAATTTTTGTAATCAGTGAATGATTCAATTGCATGCCCAACAGTATGACCAAAATTTAAAATCATTCTAAGTTCATTCTCATTTTCGTCTTCACTTACAATATCACTTTTTATTTCGCAACATTGGATAATTATTTTTTGTAAAACATCTATATCTTTATTTTGAATTTCAGTTGAATTAGCAACTACAAAATCAAAAAATTCTCTGTCATAAATAAAACCGTATTTTACAACCTCTGCAAGAGCAGCTTGCAGCTCTCTAGCTGGTAACGTTGATAAAAAATTGGTATCAATTTCTACAGCTATAGGCTGATATATTCTTCCAACCAAATTTTTACCATCCTTTAAATTAATTCCTGTCTTTCCTCCTATAGCAGAATCGACCATTGCAAGTAACGTGGTTGGATATTGAATGTATTTAATTCCTCTCATAAAAATTGATGATGCAAAGCCCGCAACATCTCCAACTACCCCTCCACCTACTGCAAACACTAATGATGATCTATCAAAATGTTTTTTTGCCATCTCATTTACAATTAAAGAAATAGATTCAAATGATTTTGCTTTTTCACCTTCATCAATCAAAAAAATATTTACATTAGGTAAATTAGAAAGCTCGTTTATTTCATCTTTAAATAAACTTAGAATCTCTTTTTGAGTAATTAACATACATTGTGATTTTGTAGAAGATGCAAACTTTACAACTGAATTTTTGAAACCTTTAATCAAACTGATATTGTAACTATTGTTTCCTAAATCAACTTTAATCTTATTGGACATTAATTATCTCCATAATTTGGTTGCAGTTGTCCTGAATAGTCTGATTATCGGTAATAACCTCAATTTTGCATAATGCTTCATACTTTTGCTCTCTTTTAAGCATAATTTCTTCAAATACCTCAT
>OCVP010001072.1_pt1 | contig 11950 bp, 11 predicted proteins | sample 1539171 | NCBI WGS metagenome assembly OCVP01 (sample SAMEA51879418, study PRJEB22527) | metagenome
CTTGTGTTGCCATCGTTGGTTAAACGATACTAAATTGTGCATGGTGGACTCCCATAATGTTTACTTCATAAGGATTTGGGTGCATCGTTCCAGTCTCCAATTCTGCATAACTATTTACCACTGTTTAGACTTTGTAATGAAGTTTCATAACTGGGTGGTATGTGGTGGTCATTCCAGTGTCTGATATTTCCTGCTACAATAAAGCAGTTGGTCACTACTAACTGTGTAAAGATTAGAGTGCGAATTATAGCAACTTTGTCTGCCTCCCTATCAGAAGTCCCAGATTTGTCACCTAATGCTTTTGCCCAAATTCTCCAAAGTTTTTTCATGGCATCTATTATAGCATAAAAAAAGACACCCTGTAAAGAGTGTCTTTAAGAAATATAAGCATCTCGCTTACATTAGGTTTGTTACCTTTACTCTTCTGTAGTAACGGTTTGCGTTAGATGTAAGAGCACCTTGACCTTGTGTAAGACCCTCAGCGAATGGGTTTGCAACCATTCCGTAACGAGTCTTAAAGCCAATTTTTGGTTGGAATGTATCCTGACCAACGGCTCTAACCATTTGTAGAGGCACGTAAGGACAATAGAATAGTCCTGCGTCGTATGCGCTACTACCTTTGTATCCTGCAACATAGAAGTGATTGTCACTTACGTTTGCTGAATATGGGTCAACATAAACCTTGATTCTTCCGTTAAGAGTACCAGCAAGAGTGCTGCTATTGTCATCAGGAAGTAGGTTGCTGTTGCCTGCAAGAGCAGGAGTGTAATCAAGCACACCAGCCATTGATAGAGCACTAGCCACGTCTGCAGAGCAGATGAGGATGTTACCCTTTCCACGACGAGTTTCATGCCCGATAGCATTCATATCTCTCTCAATCTGGAATAGAAGTCCCTTGAATTTCTCAACTGACCATCTACCATTTGAGTCAACGTCTAGGTCGAATGTACCAGCAGTTGCTGTGTTATTCTGTGCACCTGGGCGAGCGATTTTGTAGACTGTTCTTACAACTTCACGGTTGATTTCAGCAAGCACTTCTGTTGAAAGGATGTTTGCTAATTCAGACTCAGCGTCTAGTCCGTGAACTGCTTTCAAGTCTTGAGCAAGCTCTAAACTGTACTCTGCCTTTAAAGCTCTTGACTTAGCAGTAACAGTAACCTTCTCAATCGAGAATCCCATCTCGTTGAAGTGGTTAGATGCACCGTCACCAAGTGCTTCAGACTGAGCAGTTGTCATACCCTGTCCACCGATTGTGTAGTTTCCTGCACCGTCAGCGAGTAGACCTGGGTTAGAACCTGTCATATCGTTTGAAGCGAGACTATCACCGCTATTCTCTGAAGAATGCTCAGTGTCAACTTCGTTGAAGAATGTTTCAACTGCACTGTTGTTGATGTCTCTGTTTGTGCCTTTTGTGGAGCGCATTGCAAAGATAAGTCCTGTAGGACCTGTCATTGGTTGCACACCGCAAATGTCGTAAGCAATAAGCTTAGGCATACTACGACGAATTAAGCTGATTAATACTGGGTCGAAACCTGCAACTGGACCTGTAGCTGTGCTACCACCAGAGAAACCAGTACCACCAAGTGAGTTGGTAGGTGCTGCTTCAGTTACTAATCCTCTTTCTTCTTTCAAGAATCTCTCTTGATTCTCAAGGAGGACTGAGGTCACCGATTTTCTATACTTGTCGGAAATCGCTTCGATTTCGTTATGTTCTAGAATAGGAGCCCACTTCTCCTGTAGATGTTCTGCGTTAAACATTTGGATTTAGTGGATTTGTTTACTTGCCCCAACGACTGATTGCCTGCACGTATGCTGACATTGAATCAGTTGCGGGTGTTTCTGCTACCTCTTTAGACTCAGTTACTGTCTCAGCAGTACCTTTTGTCTCAGGTTTTGTAGAGAAATAAGACTCACGTAAAGTAGAAACTTTCGCACGGAAAGATTCTTCATTCTCAAACTCAACAGCTTCCGCTAGAGAAATAAGTTTCTCTTTCTGAGAGAGACTTAAGCCCTCTGCGATTTCTGTCACAATCCCATTCTTGATATAGTTGCCGACTTGCTTAGACAATCCGACGTTTTCTTCAATCGACTCGTTGAGTTTTTCTTCCATACTATTGAGTTGTCCTTGTAATTCATCAACAAGGTCAACTTTCTCGTCAGGAATTTCTATGAAATTCTCAACGAAAACTTGTTTGATTCCATCCAATACGGATGTTGCCATCTCTTGCTTGATTCCTGCTTCAACAGCGAGATTGTTCTTCTCCATCCACTGTCCAACAGAATAAGTAAGATACTCATCGACCTTTTCTGCAAGGTCTTTCTTGACTGAATCAATTTCTTCTTCGAGGACTTTAGCGTACTCCTCGTGCATACGGTCTAGCTCTTCGTTTAAACGAGAAACTACAGCAGCTTCAAAGATTGTTTTTGCTTTATCTTTGAATTCCTCACTAAGGTTTTCACCTTCAGTAAGTGCAGCAACGTCAGCAGAAAGGTCAACTTCAATGACTGCTCTTTCTTCTGATTCGTCTTCAGCAATAACCTCACCTTCTGGCTCGTGTCCTGCTTTTACATCACCCTTATCACTAAATGTTGCTGTTGCAGATGATGCATCAGATGGTTTAGTTGTAGGTGCAGCAGCATTACCACCCGCAACAGTTTTCATTTTGTTGCTGTCGTCGTCTGGTTTGCTGTTGAAAGGTGTAGGACCGCCTAGGTCTTGGATGCCCGCAAGACTACTACCGTCAGCACCCAGCTTGGGCATCGGTTCGCCTGGCTTGGCATTTGCGGTTACACTCGATTCATCTAGAGTTGTGTTCTCTGTCGACATTGTAGTCTCCGTAATCTGTAATTTAAAGCTTATGCTATATTTATTTATACTTAGAAAGATTTTAGTAGCTGTTGAAACGCGGAAAGTTTAATTTCTTCCATCTGATTTCGCGCAGCATTGTTAATTCTTCCTTTAATTTGGTCTACTGTTTGCTCGTGTATAGCACCACCCGCATAGACCCACTCTCTACCTTCCATAATTCCATTCACAAAAGCGTCTGGGGCTGAAGGGTCTGCCACAATATCAGCAGCAGTAGCGAGCATGAAGTCGTCAGCAACGATTTTTAAACCGTTTTCTTCCTTAATTGACCCCAATCCTCTTGAGGATACACCAAGTTTTACTCCTTCATCTAAGAGATTCTTAGCAATGTTACCCATAGGTGTATCTAAGATTCTCGCTTTTCCTACAAAATTATTACCCTCTTGCTTAAGAGAAGTAATCAAATGTGAAACGCGGTCAAGATTGATAGTAGGACCATCAGGATGACCTAACTCACCAAGTGAGCGTCCCTTCTTAATGTAAGACTCATTGTATTTATCCACTTCTCTTTGAAGAGTTTGGACAGGATACATGCGTCCGTTACGATTTTTGATTGCTCCTTGTAGAAATACACCTTCGATAAAGTGTGACTTCTTGCCACCTTTACCTTCTGTGATAACTACTTTACAAGTTTCAATCTCTTCCCGAATCAGTTTCATCTGGGGTTTCCTCTGGTGTTTGTGCAACAGGTGCTTCGGCATCTTCTGGTTGCTCTGTATTTTCAGGACCTTCATCCTGAGGAGCAAACATAACCTTACCGATTTCCTGCTTTTTGTCGTCCACAGCTTTAACAGCAGCAGCGTTCATACCAGTTGCAACGTAATCCGAGAGGTCTTTCTGACCCGCGAATAGCGCATTAACTATATCTTGAGCGGCTTGTGTTGGCATAATGTTATAGTATCGTAATAATTATTTATATATCTCCCTTTTTGTAGTCCGCAGGCTTGATACCTTGCTCCGCAGGGTCAGGTGGTTCTGGCTCTAAAGACATTGCCATCTGCTCATGCTCCATGCTAGGCATAGCAAGTGGGTCGATTGCCTTACCTTCCTTAATTTCTGCTTCCATCTGCTTATCCATTTCTTGAAATAGTGCTTCTGGTTGCTTCAATACTTGTTTACGTAAGTATTCTAAGGAGAAGTAACGACCTACAAATGGGTCCATCTGCTGCAGTAATGCCATACGTGCATTCTGTATTTCTTGCTCTTTTAATTCAGAGAAGTAATTATCAGCGATGAAATCATACTGTATATGCTCCTTCATCTCATCCCATTCTTCAAGAGTAAAGATACCCTTTAAAACGACTTGAGTTTTTAGGAGGTCATTGAATAAATCAGAGAATCTCTTGCGTAACCTAACTACAAATTTCTGGAATTTTACTTCGTCTCTTGTAATCTCAGCACTTCTTCCAACATTAAATGCGGAATCAGATTCTAAGCGTGACTCGGGTACGTTGAGTGAGCGGTAGAGTTTTTTCTGGAAGTACTTGACATCCTCAAGTTCTCCAAGATTTTGTCCACCTGGGAGAGTAGAGATTTCCGTGCCTCTTCCCCCTTCTCTTCGTGGTAACCAGAAGTCTTCGAGCATTGACATGAATTTTTTGTCATCCCTTATCTCTCCTGTGTCAGCGTTGTATACTAATTTATTTCTATAGCGAGCCATAACCTCACGGAGGTATTGCTCTGCCTTTTGTTTAGGTAAATTACCTACATCAATGTAGAAAATCCTACGCTCAGGAGCGCGGGACAATCTATATATCACCAAACTATCCTCAATCATACGTAATTGATTAAGAGCTTTGATAGCTTTGTGTAGATGTGACAACACATAGTTGCGTTGCATGTCCATTTGTCCTGAGTGACAGAAACAAATAGCATCTGTGGCAATCTTTATACCTTGATTTTCATATCCACGTAAACCCTTTGGACTGTATATAAAATACTCAACTGCCTTAGGTATAAGCGCATTTACCTGTGGGTCTACAGGTGATATACGGTCTTTTGGTTTATCGTATTCGATTACTTTTTTAATCTTACGAGGGTCAATATACCTTAACTCAGTAATACCTTTCTTAGGGTCTTCTGGGTCTATCATCTTATGATAGAAAAGACGACCATCGATATACCATCTACGGAAAATATCGTATGCTCGTCTGTCGAAATCTAGTAAAGATAATATATTTTCAAACTCCTCACGAAGTCTATTCTTTACGCTTTGTGAAACTGGTAGGTTAGATAATTCAATATCTACAGGGTGGTCATCTAAGTCACCCGCGATTGCCTCGTTGGTGATATCGCTGATTGCTGCATCAGCTTCTGGGTGAAGAGACATCTCACGGTATCTACCAATGAGGTCTACTTCATTTGACTTGTTTGCGGAGTCACCTAGGTCAACGTACTGCCCAAAATAACCACCCGCTACTATGGGTTGCGCTGCATCATCACTATCTTTATGCACAAAAGAAGGACCCTTCTGGGATTCCTTCTTTTTGCGCTCAAGTGAATAACCAAATAATTGCGTCATTCCTTTTTTCCGCTACTATTATATGTTTATTTATTATACCACAGATTAGGTATAAAATCTACTACCCTTGTGTCTTAGCGTTTCCTGCGTTTTCCTTACTTACAACTTCCCAGTATTGTACTTGGAATTCAACTGTATACTCCTCAGGAGTATCGTTGCTATCCCATGCTAAATCAATAGCGGAAATGTTGGAAGGCCAGATAGAAGCAAACTTATAAGACCTAGTTATATTACCTTGACGGTCATACTGTCTTACAAATGCATCTTTTTGATAGTCCTGTATGTCATCAAAGTGCTGTAAGTTTTCCTGCATGTCTTGTATTCTACTTGACCATGCTTCAAACTTAGACCTTAATGCAAAACCTTCATCGTTTAAGACTGTAACTGTCCATGGCTCGAATGTGCGGTCTCCTGCAATCTTTAATACCCTACCTCTGTAAGGTACGTCAACAACACCAACTGTAGAAGCAGGAAGATTCGCTGCTTTAACTAGCATGGTTGACATCTGTGCATTACCACCACCAGGGGTGTCTCCACCTACTGTTGACTTTGAGCTGTTTTCTGCGACAGTTGAGTTAATTCCGCTATCTGCTCCTGATTTAATTGTGCCTCCCTCAGGGAAAAACAATTCAACTTGAAACAGATTAGGGCGTGCTAAATCCCTAATCGAGTCACGGAATTGGAGTATTGGTACTTGTACTTCTGACATTAGATTGTCTCCTTGTTGTTAATTGATTGGGATTAGCTTACTATTTCAGAGAAACTAGCACCAGTCCTAGTTGCTGTGAATGTTAGTGTAATAAAGTTAATCGACCTTGCTGGCTTCACGAATATCTCCGCGAAGAATTCCCCTCTATCTATAGCGTCAGCTGGGTTGTTTGTAGCATCGCAGACTACTAAGAAGTCTACAATACCTCTCCTTGACTGGACGGAGCGGAGGAATGGCTCAACTATGTTTTTGAATTGTGCACGAGTAAACTCATCATTCAATTCAAATAGTTGATTCTTAGCAGCGACTGAGATTGACTCTTCCAAGACAAGGAATAAACGTCTAACGTTGATTCTGTCAAATGCGGAGGAGTATCCAAGTGCAGTCTTATCTCCGAAGAGGATAATTCCTTCACCTGGGAATGCTACTATTGGGTTAACTCTTGCAGCATATAATCTATCTCTGTGGTCTTTTAGAGGTGAGTATGCAAGTTTAATTGCATTTAAAATTGTGCCTCTATTGAATCCTGCAGGAGAGAACCATGCTTCTGAGTTAAGAGTTGTGCTTAACACAAGTCCTGCCATGTCACCGTTACATGGAATGTAACGATAAACATCATTATACTTATCGTAAATGTATTTGTAGTTGTTATCAAATACTGCATAACTTGTAGATGCTAATGCATCAAAGTAGTCAATAGTCTTAGTTACGATGTCGTTTGTGCTTGGTTGTCCAATAACATCACCTCTATGTGGAGAGATGAATGCCATACAATCTTTTCTTGAGTTAGCGATAGAGATTATATGTTGTGCCTTAGCAATACTGTCACCTACAGTTGTCATTGAAGGACCCATTAGGATGTAATCAATGTCAATGGTTTCAGCGTCATCAAACAAGTTAAACGCTGCGAGTGTTTCTGGACGTGCTACAGAGTAACCGTCGACTCCACCTTGTAATGCGTATCTAATTGTTGCTTGATTTTTTGTTCCTATTAATGGTTTAGCAGATGGGTTAGTGCCTGTTGGGTCATCTAAATCATTGATTGAAGAAGAAGACTTGATAAGGTCAAACTCTCTATTGATACCTGATAGACCAAATCCACCAGATGCGTTAACGTCTTTATCATAGACGTCACCTGTTTCGTGACTACCCCAGAGAATGTATCTTGACTGTGCCTTGATTACATCTTTATAGTAGATGTTATCTCCTTGAGGTGACTTAGCATCAGATGCTTTAGAAACGTTAAGGAATTTCTCAACAACTGAGCCAGGTGTGCCTGTTAGTCCTCCGTCTCCATCAATAACTATGATGTGCATTAAGTCATTGTGTCCACCTCTTTCTTCTACCCATGCAGAAGTTGTAGGTCTAGCAGCAAGGTTTGTCCATCTTGCATTAAGTCCGTAAGTACGTGTAGTGTAGTCTGACTCAACGTTAGCGATAGCGATTGTCGCAGCGTTTTTGTCTACAACACTCTGGTTTGCTTGGAAGTTAGGTGATAGTGGGTTGAGTGAAACACGTAACTGACGTGAAACTCCTGATACAACACCACTGTCTCCTGTAGCAGAGCCAGGTGTGTTAGAGTTGTTTGCCAATTCAGTGATTGTATCTCCTATCTCGATGATGTCAGATGCAGTGTCGTCGATAGTTAATTCTAACTTACGAGCCTCAGCATCCCATGCAACAACGCGACCAGTAACACCACCAGATACAGCAGTGATAAAGTTATCTTTCTCAAATGACCCTACAAGTGTTGCACCCGCATCGAAGGTAACAATCACAGTGTAAGAGTAAACCTTACCGTAGATGTTTGCGTTAGAGAATGATACTTCCGCGTTATTTGTGAATTCCCATTCAGTAGATGTTGGGTCTGCTAGGTAAAGAATTTGGTCAGCACCCGCGTCTGTCATTACAACACGTAATGAGTTAGCGAATTTTCCTGCAGTCCTTCCTGCCCACTTCCAGTTGTTAGCAGCATTCTCAACGTTTGCCTCATAGTCAGTCATCGACTTGATGATTGGAGGTGTAATACCAGTTGAAGTTTGCTCGTTAATTTCTGTCTTTGCAGCAGTTACAGTTTGAAGTGTAACAGTTGACCCATCAGTGTGTGCAGCAGCAGTAGAACCTAATACTCCGCGCTCAACTGTTAGGTCGTCCCCAGCTACACCAGAGATTCTTAGAAACTCATCGTCAATTCTGATGTATGAGTTTGTGCTTCCTGCAAGAGCAGTAGCAGAAGTAACTGTAAGTGTAGTGTCAGATGATGTAAATGTAGAACCTTCGTTGATTGTAGAAGATGTGCCTGCTGGCTCAATAAGAGTTATAGATGAATTTGCAGCGTGTGATGCAGCAGATGTTTGTAACTGTCCTCTTGTTACGGTAACGTCGCTACCAGAAACTGCTTGGACAATCATTAATTCAGCGTCGATGAATAATACATCGCTTACGTCAAAGTCAGTTGCTGACTCAACAGTAAGTACTGTATCTGTTGCGCTGAATGAAGTGATAGTGAATTGTGCTGTATCAATCGCATTCTTAAGTGCGCTGTTATCTGCACGCACTACGCGAAGTGACCCGCCATACAATAAGAATTGTGCTGCAGTAAACCAATACTCATAGTTGAGGTTATTGGGTTTACCAAAGGTTGCTAAAAGTTCCTTCTCACTTGTGATAGTTGTGATGTCTTCGATGGGACCTTTCTCAAATGCACCTACGACAGCAGCGACGTTATCAACAGTCGAATTTACTACGTTAGTGAGGTCTCTTTCTAGAACAACAACTCCTGGGGAAAGTTGTGTTGATGCCATTAGATTAATCTCCTATGGGATTCCAATTTACAATGCTGAAATTATTTATAGAAAGGCATGTTTTCACTGGGGAAACAAGACGTGAATTACCAATCAGGGTAGTCACCGTAAGGAATCTTACGTTTACGTTTACGTTTTACTCTCCATATAGTACATGTCTTACATTCATATGCATAGGCAGATGGGTTAGACCCTCTATCCTTTCTGGTCTTATAGAAATCGTTTCGCAAATTTTTCTCTTGACCACATATACGACATCTTCTATCTACAAACAGGAGATTGTCTAACTCAAACTCCTCTTCTATACTCATCGGTAGTCCCACATATAACTACGGTCACCATATTCATCTACATTCCAGTCTCTATCAGATGTCCACCTATCTCCGTCGTTATCTACAAATTCATTCTCGTCCTCTAGACCATCTGATACAAATCCAAACGGAGCCATGTCTGCCTCTATTGCTTCCTTCTGCTCTTGATACATACGAAGACGGACATCACTATCATGTAACTCTCTGAAATAATCTGTAGTTGCTAACCATGAGAATATAACCAGACACATAGCAAGGTCATCATTACAACCTTCTTCTGCCTCCCATGCTTGACCTTTCTGTATAAAGGTAGTTAACTCTGTAATAATATCAAAGTCTGTAAAGATAAGTTTATCATCTTCAATCAACTGTTTCATGTTTGCGCAACCAGTTTTCTTGACTGTAGTAGACATCTTGACACCTAGTTGCACCTTACTACCAGAGAATCCTTGACCTACTACCTGTCCTGCTCTACCTCTCATGGAGCACATGAGTAGATTGTCATACTCTAAATCAAACTGTAGTATATCTGCTACCTGTCCACCAATATCATTTACCTCTACTAATGTATAGGCATGATTATACTGTGTGCATACCTGATGAATGATATTTGGGAATAGTAATGGTTTAATTTTATTGTTTCTATACTTTGCTACTAACTTATATGGTATCTCTGTAGTGTCAATGATAGTAAACGCTGAATAGTCTTTGGTAATACCTCGTGCCACGTCAACAGTGCAGACATAATCATGTCCTTCTATCGGCTCTTCAAATATATCCAGTCCTGCACTAGATGTAAGTGGGTCATCATATGCAAGTATCTTTAACTTACTAGATGTAATCAGTGTATTGACAGACCCTAAGAATTCACATTCAAACTCTTGGTTGAATTGCTCCTCAGATGTATTCTTTATAGTCTGCTCTTTCCACTCTGCATCTCGGCCAGGTACCTGTGACCAGTGGACTTCAGTTGTAACATATTCATTCTTACCTTTCTCTGCATCATGCCAGAGTTTATAAAACATATTCATACCCTTAGGGGTAGAGATGATTATAACCTTGGTTGACTTACCAGAGGATATAGTAGGATACACAGAACTAAAAAACTCATCAGCGATATGAGTCGGAATAAAGGCGAATTCATCAAGAAATATAATATTAAATGACATACCCCTGACAGCAGAAGCGGAAGTAGAAGCAGCCATGATTTTACTGCCGTTTTCAAGTTCCAGAGAGCCTCTGTTCCAGTTGACGACTCCTTGTTGCATCCAGTTTGGGAGGTTTTCATATGACAGTTGTAATCTTTGTAGCATTTCTCTTGCAGTCGCTGCTTTGTTAGCAAGGATTGCAACGTTTACATTATCATTAAACAGCGTATACCATAACAGATAGGCAGTAACAACTGTTGACTTACCTGACTGTCTTGGTAGTTTAGCAATATTGAATCTATTCTCATGAAACTTCTCAACCATGTCTGCTTGGAAGTCATACAAGTCAAAGTTAACTAGACCTTTGTCTAGAGAGATAATCTTAATGTAGTTGACAATGAAGTATACAGGGTCTTGACTACACTTTACGAATTCTTCTACTTGTTTGTCAGTAAAATTTTGTGCAATGTTTGCACGTTTTAGATTCGGATTACCTAGATATATTTCGTTTGATGCCATCTAGGGTTTATCAAATAGTATGTTGTTTATATATTTATCTGCCCACTCTTCACTAAACCATTGACTAAGCACTGCTTTTGTTTTCTTATTCTTTCTTTGCGAAGTAGTATACCAACACTGGTCATCTAGTCTTTTCATAATACCAACCCAGTCATCAGACCATTGTGCTCTCTGCACTTCAGTGCAGTATATCCTGAGATACTCGAGAACTACCTGATAGAATTTGTCTTGCTCCTCTTCTGTCTTTAGTCTTGCAAACTTACAGTAAGGTGAGAATATCTCACCCCATTCGGGTAGTTGACGATTATCTTTAAATTGTATTTGTTTACTGATAGGTGACAACTTGTCACTCCAATCCACACCATCCACAAATGATATGTCTACAATGGCAGCAGTAACCCCTGCATGAGTTTGTATTATATCTGCACCAAATATAGGCAGATAGTATGCAGGGTCTGGCCAAAAGACACAGTGGACAATTTGTATTTTATCTGTTTCTGCTGTCTCTAAATGAATCCTTCTTAGTCCTTTAGACTTCCACATTTCATTCTTAATAACAACCTTCTCATGTGTTATTAAGTCATGCAGAGTAGTTATTTGCTCTAACTCTGGGAAGTCTGCGATACTATATCTAATTAGATTAGCAAGGTCATCACGTACGCTTGGAAAGGGCATAACCAACTCCAATGAATAATATAGCAAATATCAATAATACTAGGGGAGAGGTTACGATTGGGTCCCAGTTACCATGCTGTATGAGTGGTTGCTTTTCCCAAGTACCTGGTAAATGATATACCGAAGGGTGTGATGCGAATATCATCTGCCTAAAAAATAATGATTAATGATTTCAATTTTCTCATGTGCTTGAGCAATAGCAGCAATCTCGCCATCTATCGCTGCCATAACATCTGAGTGCTCACCTATACCTACAGGTTGGTTGAGATAAATTTCTACGTTTTGTGAATGCTTTGCAATCAACCCATTGTAGTATACGATTTGATTATTCAAAATGTTGTCCCGCAAGTTGACCATAAATTAACCTTCAATTAGTGTGCCTTGTGACCTACGAATC
>OCVP010001073.1_pt1 | contig 11947 bp, 14 predicted proteins | sample 1539171 | NCBI WGS metagenome assembly OCVP01 (sample SAMEA51879418, study PRJEB22527) | metagenome
TTTCTCGAGCTCAAAAAACCTTTACTCATTTAAGAATAATATCAAAAAACTTTCAATAACAACGCCTGTGAAAAAAATTTTTGAGGCTATTAATTCTCACTCATCTGAAAGTGAGATTAGGTATGTTGGAGGTTGTTTGAGAAAAATATTTAATAATGAGAAAGTTGATGACATAGATTTAGCAACAAATTTAAATCCGATAGAAGTCTCCGAAATCTTAAAAAAAAATAAAATAAATTTTTATGAGTCTGGAATTGAGCATGGAACAATTACAGCAATTCTAGATGATCATAAGTTTGAGATAACATCTCTAAGAGAAGATATTTTTACAGATGGTAGACACGCAAAGGTAAAATTCTCAAAAGATTGGAAAAAAGATGCTGCGAGAAGGGATTTTACTATTAACTCTATTTATGCTGATTTGGATGGAAATTTATTCGATCCTTATAATGGAAAAAAAGATATTGAAATAGGTCAGGTTAGCTTTATTGGCAACCCTGAAAAAAGAATTAAAGAGGATTATTTAAGGATATTAAGATACTTAAGATTTTTTTTAAATTACTCAAAGCAGCCTCACAAAGAGGAAATAATTAAAGTAATAAAAATCAATATAAGTGGTATTTCTATTATATCTAAAGAGAGACTATTAGATGAGTTAAAAAAATTATTAAAATCAAATAAATTAGAAAATTTATCAAAAGATAAATTCAGCATCGACCTAATATTGTTAATTTTTCCAGAGCTAAAGAATATCAAAAATATTATTGATGCAATCAAAGTAAAGAGAGAACTATTTGTTGATCTGGATTTTATGTTTACTTTATTTTTAATGATAATAGATGAAACAGACAATTTAGAATACTTCTTGTACAAATATAATATTTCAAAAAAAGATCAAAAAAGAGCTTATGCTATTAGTAACTTTTATAATGAAAAGAATGGGTCAAAAACTTTAAATGAAGTGAACTTAAATAAAGTTTTATATTATGATGGAAAGCAAGCAGTATTAGATATTATAAATTTTAAGATTATAAAAACAAAGAAATTAGATAAGAAATTGTTGAGCTTACTAGAATTATATAAAAATAAGATTACGCCAAGTTTGCCTGTTGGAGCTAATTTATTAATGACTAGATACAAAATACCAGAGGGAAGACAGTTGGGAAGTATGCTGAAATTGATCGAGGAGGAGTGGATCAGGAATAATTTCAAAATTTCTGACAAACAAATCGATAGTATTGTAAAAGGTTAAAGATATTTGACGTCTTTAATTTCAAAGTTTTTTACTCCAGCGGGAGTATTTATTTCCACAAGATCATTTTTATTTTTTCCAATAAGACCTTTACCTATTGGTGATTGAAAATATAACAGTTTTTTTTTTAAATCTGCTTCATCTTTTCCAACTATTTTATAATCTATCTTTTCACCAGTATCTAAATTTTCCAAAAATACTGTGGCACCAAAAATTACTTTGCCGTCATTGTTTATTTTAGTAACATCAATGACATTTGCTCTTGCAATAATATCATTTATTTCTGTTATCCTACCTTCGTTGTGGGACTGTTCTTCTTTTGCTGCATGATACTCAGCGTTTTCTTTTAAATCTCCGTGTGATCTTGCTTCAGCAATTGCGGCAACTATTTCTGGTCTTTTTTTTTCTTTTAAAAAAATTAATTCTTCTTTTAGTTTATTTAAGCCATTCAAGGTAATTGGTTCTTTATCCATATCATTTCCATTTTGCATGAGGAGGTAATGACATTAATATTCCCTCAACATTACCACCTGTTTGTAATCCAAATTTTGTACCCCTGTCATATAGTAAATTGAATTCTGCATATCTTCCTCTTTTAATATATTGATTTTCTTTATCTTTAGAAGTCCATTTTTTTTTAATTTTTTTATTTATAATTTTTTGAAAAATAGTCTCAAAGGTAATACCAACATCTCTGACAAATTTGAAATTTTTTTCAAAATTGTTTTTTTTATAATCAAAAAAAATACCACCTATTCCACGGGGCTCTTTTCTATGAGGTAGATAAAAATATTCATCACACCATTTTTTATATTTTTTATAATAATTTTTGTCATGTCGATTGCACATATCTCTAAGAGTTTTGTGAAACTGTTCTTTTTCTTTATTATCTTTTTTTGATGGAGTAACATCAATACCTCCACCGAACCAATCAAAAGTCGTACAAATATATCTAGTGTTAAAATGCATCGCAGGAATTAAAGGATTTTTCATATGCATTACAACAGATATCCCTGATGCCCAGAACCTAGGATCTTTTTGAGCGCCAGGTATATTTTGTTGAAATTTTTTTGGAAATTTTCCATAAACTTTTGAAAAATTAACACCTACTTTATCAAAAATTTTTCCATCTTTTAAGATTCTATATTCACCACCACCTTCATCTTTTTTTAAATTTCTCTTCCATGAAGTCGACTTAAAACTGATCTTGTTTTTTTCAAAATCACTAATAGTTTTGCAGAACATTTCCTGCAAAGATTTAAACCAATTACTTGTCAATTTTTGTTTTATTTCTAGATCCATTTAAATTAATTTATTTTGTTTTAAACACTCGGCCAATATTATAGCAACAGAAGAAGAAATATTTAAAGAACGCTTATTATTTCGCATCGGAATTTTTAACCTATTATTTATCATTTTATGCACAAATTCAGGCACTCCCGCGCTTTCTCTTCCAAATAAAATTGTATCATTTTTTTTAAACTTAAATTCTGTATATGGGCTAGAGGCTTTTGTAGTCATAAGTATAATTCTTTGATTCTGTTTCTCATCAAAAAATTGATCAGAGCTTTTATAATATCTAATCTCTTTTTCATCCATATAATCCATCACAACTCTTTTAAATCTCTTATCGTTTAATAAAAATCCACAAGGCTCTATTATTTCTAATTTCGCCCCCAAACAGGCGCAAGTTCTTATGATCGCAGCAGTATTTTGAGGAATATCAGGTTCAAATAGTGCAATTTTTGGCCCATCATTAATTAGATTATGTGTCATTCTATCAGTAGAAAAATAATACTTTTTTATTATATGTAATCATATATTAACTACCTAAATCAACATATAGAATTATAAGAACCTATAAACAGTGGAAAAGAAAACTAAAAGAAGAGATTTTTTATTTACAGCTACTTATGCAGTGGGAGCTGTGGGAGCAGGTGCAGTGATTTGGCCTATGATAGATCAAATGAACCCAGATGCTTCTGTAAAAGCGTTAGCAAGCACTGAGGTTGATGTGAGCGCAGTCAATCCAGGAAAAACCATAACTGTGTTATGGAGAGGAAAGCCAGTTTTTATTAGAAGAAGAACTTCAGAGGAAATAGCTGAAGCTAGATCTGTTAAGTTGGAAGATTTAAAGCATCCTGAAAAAGATGAAGATCGTGCAAAAAATCCAGAGTGGCTTGTTATGCTTGGAGTATGCACGCACTTAGGTTGTGTGCCTTTGGATCAAAAAGGTGATTACAATGGATGGTTCTGCCCATGTCATGGTTCTCATTACGATACTTCTGGAAGAATTAGAAAAGGTCCAGCTCCAACAAATATGGAAATTCCAGAATACAAATTTGTTGATGCTAACACAATTAAGATTGGATAATTTTTTATGAGTGAACACGAATACACACCAAAATCAAAAGTTGGAAAATGGTTTAACGACAGATTACCTCTTTTAACTTTAGCAAATCATTTAACCGATTATCCAACACCAAAAAATTTAAATTATTGGTGGACTTTTGGTGGAATTCTTACTTTTTGTTTGATTACTCAAATTGTAACCGGATTAGTTTTAGCAATGCACTATATCGCACATGCTGATATGGCGTTCCAAAGTGTTGAACACATAATGAGAGATGTGAACTATGGATGGTTAATAAGATATATACATGCAAACGGAGCTTCAATGTTTTTCTTAGCAGTATATATTCATATTTTTAGATCTTTATTTTATGGCTCTTATAAATCACCTAGAGAAGTTATATGGATTATCGGAATAATCATTTATCTGCTTATGATGGCAGCAGCTTTTCTAGGCTATGTTTTACCATGGGGACAAATGAGTTTTTGGGGAGCTACAGTTATTACAAATTTATTTAGTGCAATTCCTTTAGTAGGTGAGGGAATAGTAACATGGTTATGGGGAGGATATTCAGTAGATAACCCAACACTTACAAGATTTTTTACTCTACACTACTTAATTCCTTTTTTAATTTTAGGTTTAGTTGTTTTACATATTTGGGCTCTTCATGTGCCTGGAAATAATAATCCAATTGGAATTGATATAAAAAAACCTTCAAAAGACACAGTCCCATTTCATCCTTACATAGTTATCAAGGATGGTTTTGCGTTGTTGATGTTTATGATTGTTTTCGCTTTTTTTGTTTTCTATACACCAAATATTTTAGGTCATGCTGATAATTATATTGAAGCAAATCCTCTTGTAACACCAGCTCATATTGTTCCTGAATGGTATCTGTTACCTTTTTATGCAATTCTGAGATCAGTTCCGGATAAACTTCTAGGTGTTATAGCGATGTTGTCTGCTATTTTAATATTAGCTGCACTTCCTTGGTTAGATACTTCAAAAATTAGATCCGCAGTCTTTAGACCTTTATATAAGCAGTTCTATTGGATCTTAGTGGCTGATGTTTTAATTTTAGGATATGTCGGAGCTATGCCAGCTGAGGGCCTTTACTTATTAATTGCTAGGATTGCAACAGCATATTACTTCCTTCATTTTTTAGTTGTACTGCCAGTTTTAGGATTCAAAGAGAGGACCACACCTGTTCCTTTGAGTATTACCGAACCAATTTTGGGTGGATCACCTAATCTTGCAGCGGTGAAAAAAAAGGATAGTTTTAAAGATCAGTGAAAAATTTTTTTAGAATATCGTTTTTAATAGCATTATTTTTTGGATTTCAATTTAACTCTAATGCAGCTGAGAAAGTTGAATATTTAAAAACTGATTGGAGTTTTAAGGGTCCCTTCGGAAAGTTTGACAGAGCTGCACTTCAAAGGGGATATCAAGTTTATCAAGAAGTTTGTTCTTCTTGCCATTCTATGAAATATCTAAGTTATAGAAATTTAGTGGAAGAGGGTGGGCCTGAATTTTCAGTGGAACAAGCAAAAGCCATTGCAGCATCTTTCGAGGTAAAAGATGGACCAAATGCAGATGGTGAAATGTTTATGAGACCAGGAAGGTTGTCGGATAAATTTGTGATGCCTTACGAAAATGAAAAAGCTGCTCAAGCTGCAAACGGTGGAGCATACCCTCCCGATATGACTGTTTTAGTAAAAGCGAGAGGTGGTGGAGTTGATTACATCTATTCACTCCTTCAAGGATATGAAGATCCACCAGCTGGAGTGACTTTAGATGATGGTGTTTACTATAATAAATACATGTATGGAAATAAGATTAAAATGTCCAATCAACTTTCTGATGGTTTAGTAGAATACTCAGATGGTACTAATGCTTCTGTAGAACAAATGGCAAAAGATGTTACAACTTTTTTAATGTGGACTGCAGAACCTCATTTAGAAACACGTCATAAAATGGGTTTTAAAGCAATAGTTTATTTAATTATATTAACAGTTTTAGTTTATTTTAGTATGAAGAGAATCTGGTCACGTATTGAAACGAAAGTTTAAAACGTCACCGTCTTTAACAATATAGTCTTTACCTTCTAATCTCATTTTTCCATTTGTTTTAGAATTTACCCATCCATCATTTTCAACAAAATCATTATAAGAAATAGTCTCAGCTCTAATAAATCCTTTTTCAAAATCAGTATGTATTTCACCAGCAGCTTTTGGAGCTAAACAATTTTTCTGAATAGTCCAGGCTCTTGTTTCCTCAGGACCTGAGGTAAAAAAAGTGTCTAATTCTAAAATCTTATAACCTTTTTGTATCAACATATCCAAGCCAGTGTCCTTTAAACCAATCATTTCCATGTAGTTTTTTCTTTCTTCACTATCTAACTCATTGATTTGATTTTCAATATCAGCCGATACAATCAAAGTGTTTTCTAAACCAAATTTTTCTAAGAATGATTTAGTGTAACCGTTTCCATTTTGGACACTTTTCTCATCAACATTACAAACAAATATTTTGGGCTTCAAAGACAATAAACCACTTAAATTTAGTTGTTTTTTGGTAAATTCTGATTTTAAACTTGCTAAATCTTGATCATTATTAATTAAGTCTAAACAACTTTGAAGAATTTTAATTTGATCCTCATCAATATTTTTTTTGTTATTTTTCTCAAGTCTTTTTTGAATGGACTCTAAATCTGCAAGCTTCATTTCTGTCTCAATTATTTCAAGATCTCTAACAGGGTCAACTGTAGGATTTACATTTTGAATATCACTAGAGTCAAAACATCTAATCATATGTATTACAGCGTCTACTTCTCTGATATGAGATAAAAATTTATTTCCCAAACCTTCACCTTTAGATGCTCCCTTTACAAGACCAGCTATGTCAACAAAAGAAATAGTAGTAGGTATAATTTTTTTTGATTTAGAAATTTTGGCTAAATTTTCTAATCGATAATCAGGCACACTAACTACACCAATATTTGGATCAATTGTACAGAATGGAAAGTTAGCTGCTTGAGCTTTATTTGAATTGGTTAATGCATTGAAGAGAGTAGATTTACCTACATTTGGTAAACCAACGATCCCACACTTGAAACTCATTATTTATTATTTACTGTACTAGAAAAAAGATCTAATTTTTTTTCAACAAGAAAAGAAATTGAGTCATTTATATGGTTTGATATTTTTTCAATACCTAATGACTCATCTTCGTCAAAATTTTGTAAAACGTAATCTGCAACCTCGATGTTTCCTTTGGGTTTACCAATACCTATTCTAACTCTAGAATAATCTTTGCCGATAAACTTATCAATCGAGGCAATTCCATTGTGTCCTGCGCTTGATCCTCCAAATTTAGCTTTGATTTTTCCAAATTCCACATCTAGATCATCATGAAAAACTATTACATCTTGAGCATCAATTTTAAAATATTCAATAAGCTCTCTAATACAAATTCCTGAATTATTCATAAAGGTCAAAGGTTTGATGGCATAAACTTTAACATTTCCTATATTGCCAGTGGTTAATAGGCCTTTAAATTTTGGTTTTTGTTTTGATAAACTAAATTTTTTGTTTATTGCGTCTATAATTTTAAACCCAACATTATGTCGATTATTTTCGCTGTCTGGTGTTGGATTACCCAATCCTACAAATAAAAGCATGATCTATTGATTAATTTTCAATTTAGTTGATTATTTTTTTTCTTCAGGAGGTTTTTTGTCAGCAGGTTTTTTATCATCACCCTCTTTTTTATCTCCTTTATCACCCTCAGGAGCAGCTTTATCCCCATCGGCCGCTGCAGCAGTTGCACCCTCTGCACCTTCTTCACCCTCCGCGGCTTCTGCTTCAGCAGGTTTTTCAGGTTCTTTCATAACTGTTGGAGCTGCTAGTGTTGCTATTACAAAATCTCTTCCTTGAATTGTTGGAACAACTTCTGGATCTAATTTAACTGAAGAGATTTTAAAACTCTCACCAATATCAACACCATCTAAGTCTAATGTCAAATTCTCAGGTATCTTTTCACTTGGACATTTTAATTCTACTTTTCTTCTCACAATGTTTAGCACCCCACCTTTTTTAAGACCGGGAGATTTTTCGTGATTAATAAAATTTACTGGAATTTCTATTTTTATTTTCACACCTGGTAGCACTCTTAAAAAATCTACATGAATTGGTTCATCGGTTAAAATATGATATTTTATTTCTCTTGGTAATACATTTTGATTACTACCATCTACCTTCAGAGTAATTATGTTTGAGAAGAAATTTTCTTTTTCAATAAAAGTTTTAAGTAATTTTTTAGAAATAGATATCTTTTGATTTTTATCTTTACCACCGTAGATAATAGCTGGAACATTTCCACTATTTCTTATAGCGTTTAACTGCCCTTTAGTGGAATTATCTCTAATGTTAGCTTCTATTGAATTCATAAAACAGAGTTTTTTAACTCATGTTTACAAATAATCAAGAAATTTATTTAAATAAATCTGATACGGATGTTGAATTTGAAATTCTCTTTATTGCTTCACCCATAAGACCTGATATGGGTAAAACCTCAATATTTTTAACATTTTTAGTTTTATGAACATTGTCTATTGTATCAGTTATAACTAAATTTTTAATTACTGAACTTTTAATTTTTTTAATTGCATCTCCACTTAAAACCCCATGAGTAATGTAAACATAAACATCTTTTGCTCCTCGAGATTTCAAAGCTTTCGCCGCATTAACAATTGTGCCACCTGAATCAATTATATCATCAACTAAAATACAAGTTTGTCCTTTTACATCACCAATGATATTCATAACCTCTGATTGCCCAGGCTTTGGTCTTCTTTTATCAACAATAGCTAGTCCTACATTTAAAAGTTTTCCAAGTGCTCTAGCTCTTTCTGTTCCTCCTACGTCAGGTGCAACACAAATAATTTTTTTACTTTTAATTTTCTTTCTAGCGTGTCTTGCAAATATTGGAGTAGAAAATAAGTTATCAACAGGAATATCAAAGAAACCTTGAATTTGACCTGCGTGCAAATCTACAGTTACCACTCTATCAGCACCAGCTTTAGTAATTAAATTTGAAACAAGTTTTGCAGATATGGAAGTTCTTGGAACAACCTTTCTATCTTGTCTTGCATATCCAAAATACGGTATTACCGCTGTTATATTTTTTGCTGATGACCTCTTTAGAGCATCAATACATAACAATAATTCCATTAAATTATCATTTGCTGGCGAGGAGATAGATTGAACAATAAAAATACTGTTTCCTCTTATATTTTCATTTATTTCAATATAAATTTCACCATCAGCAAATTTTCTAATACTTGAATTTACAAGTTTTGTTTTTAAGTATTTAGCAATGTTTTTACTTAAAACTTTATTGCTGTTTCCAGTTAATAATTTCATTGAGAAACTCTAATTAATCATAATTAATGAAATATTTCTACCATAATCATCATGATTTAAATGCAAAGACCTTCTTGCACTAAAAAAATTATTTTTTTTGGGAAAAGTATCAATATTTATCGTCTCTAAATTTGTGATTTTCATTAATTTGAGTTGTAATTTAACATATTTTGATAAATCAAAATAAATTAAGTTTTTTCTTTTTTTAAAAAAAACTTTATTTCTTTTATCTTTTTTTAGGAATTTTCTTTTAAAATCTTCTTTTACGTTATAGCTTTTTTGGGCAATACAAGGACCTATAACAGCAATTATATTCTTTTTTTCACAGCCCTTTTTAATCATGAAATTTATTACTTTTGAAATAATTCCTTTATATGCACCTTTCCATCCAGCATGAATAGCAGCTACCATCTTTTTTTGTTTATCAAAAATTAATATTGGTGCACAATCAGCTGTAAGAATTCCAATTGGTAATCTTGGAATGTCAGTGATTACTGCATCTGCTTTCTTTTTTTTTAGGTACTTAGAATATTTATTGATGAAAACAAATTTATCACTATGTATTTGATGGAGTAAAAAAATATTTTTTGAATTTTTATCGATTTTCTTTTTTACAATTCTCAAATTTTTGATAATTTTTGTTTTGTAGTCGTTAGAGCCTGGTCCACAATTTAAGCTTTTATAAATACCTCTCGAACACCCACCTTTTTTATTAAAAAAACCATGACTGATCTCTTTAAATTTAGATAATTTTTTTGAAACTATCAATTAAACCCCAACTTATATTTATTGCCTTTGTTTTTGATAAACATTACCTTAAATAAATTTCCCATTTCTTTCTCATCTATGAGTTTTTTTAATCTAAAATAAATATCTGCTTTTTTTGAAAAGCTTTGATTTTGCGATATTATCTCAGCTCTATTTTTTATTCCTAATTTTACTAAAAAGCTTCCTTGAGTTGTTATTAAGTCTTTTAAACCACCTAATTGATTGATTATTTTCTTAAATAAGAAAAAATTAATATTATGAGTAATATCTGAAGTACCGATATTTTTTAAAACACTATTATGTTTATGATTTGAAATCGATTTAAGAGTATTTTTCATCCTCTTTTCCATATACCCGTAATCTATCATTAGAAGACCGCCATTATTTTTTTTAACTATTCCAGCAATTTTTTTTAAATAATCTGCTCCAACTAAGGAGTATTCAATAAATTTTTGGTCTTTTGAAATATTATAATTTATTTCTTTTTCAAATTTTTTCATATTAAACTTTCTTTCACAAAAAAAAGGCTTTTTTTGATTTTTAAAATTTACATATCTTTCAAACCAAAGATCTTTTTTTTTAATAAATTGTTTTATTGCTATTGCATCAAAAAACTCGTTTGCAATAAAAATAGTTGGAAATTTTTTTATTTGTTTCAGATCAGAAATCCAAATAACTTTTTCTTTGTCTAATTTGTTTTTTTGAATTTTCTTTAATTTTAAACTTTTTTCATGAATTAAAATATTACATGAACTTAAAAACGCTGGAAATTTTTTAAAAGTTTCTAAAAATATTTTCATCATTTCACCGTTTCCTGCACCAAGTTCCACTAAATTAATTTTTTTTGGGGTTCCTAAATTTTCCCAAAAACCTAAAATCCATACAGCTATCATTTCAGAAAACATTCTAGAAATATTTGGTGCAGTTATAAAATCGCCTTTTAACCCGAAAGGATTTTTTTGCATATAGTATCCTTTTTTTTTATCATATAGAGCAAAATCGATAAATTTATCTAAAGAGATTTCAAAATTATTTTTGAAGGTCATATTTTTTTAAAGTTAAATAAGAACCAAATATAAAAAAAACTAAACATAAAATTTGCCCCATACTCAATTTAAATAGAACATAACCTAATTGTTCATCTGGCATTCTTAAAAATTCTATAAAAAATCTGAAAACAGAGTAAAATATTAAAAATATTCCAGATAAGAAACCAGGATTTTTAGCTGATGATACTTTTCGAAAATATATCAATATAAAAAATAATATCAGTCCCTCAAAAAAAGCTTCATAAAGTTGAGATGGATGACGATATATTTCATCAATTTTTTCAAATTTAATTCCCCATGGTAAAGTTGTTTCTTTGCCATAAAGCTCTGAATTTATAAAATTTGCAATACGTCCAAAAAAAATTCCTATTGGCGCAACTGACGAAACAATATCAAGATAAATATAAGAATTATGATTATGTTTTTTTGCAAACCATACGCTCATCACAATTACACCTAATAGTCCACCATGGAATGACATTCCTCCATTCCAAATTTTAAATATTTCAAAAATGTTCTCTAAATAGTAATCTAAATTATAAAATATTACGTAACCTAATCTTCCACCAATTATAATACCTAAAATTATATAAGTAATGTAGTCGTCAAATTTCTCTTTTAAATTATCATCTTTTATAAAAATTCTTTTTGCAAAAACCCATCCAGCGAGAATTCCAAATATGTAAGATAAAGAATACCATCTAAATTCTAAAGAAAATAAACTAAATGCAACTGGGTCAAAATTATTAATGAACATTTTTAATTATAATAATAGATTAAAGATATAATAACTTATTTAATAAATATATGAAAAATTCAAAATTTGTTTTTGATAAATTTACTAAACTTCTAGAACAAGGTTTAGTCTCATCTAGAGACTTAAAAAATGAGATAGTAAACATTTTAAAATCAAAAAGAGATGAAATCGTATTCAAAATGAAATTAACGAGTAAGGATGAATTTGATATCCTTGCTAAAAGAGTAGAAAATTTAGAGAAAGAACTTGAAAAAAAAAAGGTTTTAAAAAAAAAGGTTAAACGGGTAAAAAAATCTTAACTTCAAGTCCATTCAAATTGGATTTATTCAACTTTATATTACCACC
>OCVP010001074.1_pt1 | contig 11943 bp, 12 predicted proteins | sample 1539171 | NCBI WGS metagenome assembly OCVP01 (sample SAMEA51879418, study PRJEB22527) | metagenome
AAAGTATCAATTTAAAAAAAATCATATCAATTTTATTTATTTTAATAGGTGTGATTGGGATTAAATTATTTTAATTAAATTGTAACAATCTATAAATATTTTTGTCATTAAAGTTTATTAAAAATAATTAACAAAAATTTTAAATAATAAAACATCTTCATTTCCTCTTTGTTTAAAATTTTGTTGATTAACTACCTTCCCCTTTTTGTTATAAAAAAGGGGAGGGACAATTTTTATACATTAATTATTTACAGACGCAGGACTCTCACTGGTTTTCTTTTTAGCTAATTTTTTTGCTTTTTTTTCGGCAACTTTTTTTTCAATACCTGCAATTTTTATATTAATTTTAGCTAGTTTTTTTTCCTTTAAATTAATCTTATTTTTAAGTTTATCTATTGATTTGATAAACTTTTTTTTTCTTCTTTCATTTTTCTTTAACATCTTACCCATCATCACCTCCTATGAAAATTTAAATTATTATATTTAATTTAAATTTCTAAGTAAAATAATTTGTCTAAAATTTTGTTATTAAAATTATAGTAAAAAATTTACTTTTTTTTGTGAAAATTCAATATCAATCTTATTGTGACATCCAAAATTATCTCCATCAACCTGAACGGGAATTTCAAAATTATTGCAATTAATTTGGATACTTTTTGAATAGGTGGTTATAACAGATTTGTTTCTTGATAAATCTCCATAAATAATTATCAAAATAATATAATACATTAATTTTAGCCTACTTAAATCTTTAAAAACATAAGTTATTAATCTATCATCAAAAATGTTTGACTTATTTATCTTATGATGACCAGCATAATATTTGGTATTAGAACTTAATACCCAATCAGCTTGATATTTTTGACCATCAAAGAAAACATCAAGTTTATTATTTTTCATAAATAAAAAATGCTGAAACCCTTTTAAACCAAATATTATCTTACCAAGTATTTTTTTTATACGTGTATCAATAGAGTGAACAATTTTAGCATCCCAACCAATACCAGCCATTAAAAAAAAATAATTTTTATTTATTTTTATAAGATTAGATTGTTTATAATTATTTGATGTTAAAATATTACAAATATCGTCTACTTTTTTATTTATCGATAACTCTGCTTGAAGTAAATTGGCTGTTCCAGCCGGTATGTACCCAATTGCAAATTTATCATTAAAATCAAAGTCATTTTTTATCAATTCATTGATAGCAAATGATACTGATCCATCTCCACCAGCAACTATCAATCTATCATAATTTTTATTTTTAAATTCCAAAAATATTTCTTTCGCCTCTTTTTCAGATTTGGTTTTGAAATAATCTACAGAGTTGTTAATTTTTAATTTTTCATAAATCTTATTTACAAATTTTATTTTTTTCCCTGTTGAAGAATTAAGGTTATAAATCAAACAATAATGCATAATTTTTTCGTAACTAATTTTTAATAAATCTTTAACATTTCAATGACATAAGAATTAAATGATTCGAGTTACAGTTGTGTTACAAAATAGGTTTTTTTAATGCCTCCGTTATTAAAATATAAGAGTATATTTATATCTGATGTGCATCTTGGCACCAAAGGTTGTCAAGCTAACAAGCTTTTAGAATTTTTTAAGAATTCAAGATCCGAGAACCTTTATTTAGTTGGAGATATAATCGATGTTTGGGCAATGCAAAAGAGTTTCTATTGGCCTCAAGAGCATAATGATGTCATACAAAAAATATTGAGAAAAGCCAGGCACGGGACAAAAGTATTTTACATAATTGGAAATCATGATGAGGTATTTAGAAAATTTATTCCAATGCATTTAGGTGATATTAAAATAGTAAATAGAGTTATTCATGAAACGCAGTTAGGAAAAAAATATTTAGTTGTTCATGGTGATGCTTGGGACGGAGTAATGAAATATGCTAAATGGCTTTCTAAATTAGGAGCTATTGCCTATGAATTATTACTTAAAATTAATGTTATTATAAATTTTTTTAGAAAATTGAGAGGTAAAGACTATTGGTCATTGGCAAAATTTTTAAAATATAAGGTAAAAAATGCTGTAAAATTTATAGGTGAATATGAAAACACACTTTCTTCATATGCAAAAAGGAAAAAATTTGATGGAATAATTTGTGGACACATACATCATGCTGAAAATTTAAATCTTGATGGTGTTAATTATTTAAATTGTGGCGATTGGGTTGAGTCATGTACAGCCTTGGCAGAAAAATATGATGGAACTTTTGAGATAATTTATTGGGATAAAAAAAGAAACGAATATATTTCAGAAAATATTGATAATAACAGGATCGGTTCATTCAAAAAAGCATCTTAAAGAATGAAAATATTAATTGTTACCGATGCTTATTACCCTCAAGTTAATGGTGTTGTAAGAACTCTCCACGAAACTGGTGAAATTCTTAAATCACAAGGTCAAACTATTGAATATATTACTCCTCAACAATTTCTTACCATGCCCATGCCAAAATATAATGAAATTAGATTGTCCTTAAATGTTTGGCCCCGTGTAAGTAACTTAATTAAATCAATTAAACCTGATGCAATACATATTGCAACAGAAGGACCCTTAGGGTTTATGGCACGAAGACATTGCATTAAAAATGGCTTAAAATTTACCACAAGTTTTCACACAAGATTTGATAAATACATGAAACTTTATATGCCTATCATTCCAGCTAAATGGTCAGAAAAATTTTTATGCAATTTTCATAATAAAGCTGAAAGAATTTTAGTAACAACAGAATCTATGCGTGAAGAATTAATTTCTTTAGGTATTGATAACAATAAAATGGTTACATGGACCAGAGGAGGTAATCATGGTGCATTTAAAAACCCCATTAAGAAAGACTTACCTTATAAAAGACCTATATGGATATATGTTGGAAGAGTTGCTGTTGAAAAAAATATCAAAGCATTTTTAGATTTAGATCTTGAAGGTACTAAAATTATAATTGGTAAAGGTCCTGATTTAAACAATTTAAAAAAAAAGTTTCCAAAAGACATTTTTTTAGGTGAGAAAACAAATGGAGAATTAGCTTCTCATTTTGCATCATCTGATGTTTTTGTATTTCCAAGTAAAACAGATACGTTTGGTATAGTTGTCTTAGAGTCTTTAAATTGTGGCACACCAGTCGCAGCTTACCCTGTACCGGGACCTAAAGATATATTAGGGGGTACTAATATTGATACTTTAGATAATGATTTGAAAACCTCTGCTTTAAAAGCTTTGAAGGTAAGTCGTCAAGATTGTCTTGATTTTGCAAAAAAATATTCTTGGGAGGAAACGGCAAAAATATTTTTTGAAAATATTTCACCTAATAATTAAAGACAATATACATTACATTTGTTAAAACATATCCATGTTTTGGGCAGAGTTGATACTTATAGTTATAATAATCATTTTATTATATTTTTTATTTAAAAAAAATATTAAGCCAGAAAACACAGCACCAGTTGTAAACAAGACTAATAAGGATGATTTAGGAAAAAGAGTAATTATTGAAGAATTAGAAGATCAATTCTTTGCTTTAGATAAATATAATTTAATCAAATATCTAAACAAAAGTGCAAAACAACGTTTTGGAGAAAACTTAATTGATAAAAATATTTCAAGTGTAATAAGAGATACAAAATTATTAGAAACGATTGAAGAGGCTATCAAAGATCAAACTACAAAAAATGTCAATGTAGAAATAAATTTACCATCTTATCAACTTTACAAAATCTATGTTATTCCTGGTCCGACCTATTTGTTTCCAGAAATAAACTCTGTCGTATTGTTTCTAAAAGATTTTACAGAAATAACAAAAGCACAAAAACTAAAAACTGATTTTGTTGCAAATGTGAGTCATGAATTAAGAACACCTTTAGTTTCGATTAAAGGTTCTTTAGAAACTATTCTTGGACCAGCTTCAAAAGACCAAGAGGCGCAAAAAAAATTTATGTCTATCATGTCTGATCAAGTATTAAGAATGGAAAACCTAATCAATGATTTATTGATTTTAAGTAGAATAGAATTGGAAGAACATATCAAGCCTAATAAAATTGTGAGCTTAAATGATCTTTTTACAAATATTAAAAGTAACTTTGAATTAATTCTTAAAAAAAAGAAAATCAATTTACATATTGAACTTATGGAACCAACCTTAGTTTTTGGTGATAATGATAAATTGTTAACTGTATTTTCAAATTTAATTGATAATTCAATTAAATATTCACAAGATGGAAAAAATATATACGTAAAAAGTCAAATCAGTGAAGGTAAATTAATTGATAAAAATATTGCCATTATCATTAAAGATGAAGGTGTTGGAATACCTCACCAGCTAATTCCAAGAATAACTGAAAGATTTTTTAGAGTAGATACAGAAAAAAGTAAAAAGGTTGGTGGTACAGGTTTAGGTTTAGCTATAATGAAACATATTATATCTCAACACAGAGGTGACTATGAGATTCTCAGTAAAGTTAATGAAGGTACTGAAATTAAGATATATCTTCCAACAAAATAATTAATTTAAAAAATTGTTTAAAATTAACTCTTATTCAACCAAGATTTAACAAATCTTTTGTTGATTCGTATCTTAGTTTATTTAAAATTAGTTTATGATTAAGATATTACATAGTATTTTAATTATTATTTTTTTTTTAATGTCGATCATTACTAAAAGTAATGCATCTGATATTTCTACAATTTTAAGAAACCAGCAATTAACTGTTTTTGATATTGGTATCTTTAGATTACAGGAAGACTTAAAAAGTGCATATCCTGAAATAAAAAAACATAAAGATGTACCATACGAAGATATATATATAGATGTTCTCAGTTCCTATTGGAGAAATACAGTAGATTTAATTGTTTCAATTCCAGTAAATGAAAATTTAAAAAAAGAGAACTACATGTCAGATTCATTGAGATGTCGAAACATATTTAATTCTGTTAGAGATCATTTACTGAGAAATGAAAATATGAGTAATTATAGGTTTACTATGGCGACAAGCTATTTAACATCTATTTTTTCTACTCCTACTAGTTGGCCAAAATGGCGTTATGACCAAAGTGTTCTTGAGGAATTAGTTAATTTGGTAAAACTGGAAGTTGTCTTAAGACCAACCCCAGATCTTGCTTTTAAGGATAACGTAAATCCAGTTTCATGCAAAGGTGGTCTAGAAACTGAAAATAGTGAGATTATTGTCTCAATGAAATACAACTAAAAAGTTAGGTTTTTAACAAAACTGTAATAATTCTGTAATATTAAAGATTCAATAAATTTATACGAGTCAGGCATCTTTTAATTAATAAATAACGAAAGGATTAAAGATAATGAAAAAACTAACTATAGTGATTGCTTCTTTAGTTGCTCTATCAATAGCAACTGTTGCTCAAGCAAGAGATCAAATTAAGATAGTTGGTTCGTCTACAGTATTCCCTTACGCGACTGTTGTTGCTGAAAGATTTGGTGGTTCAGGATTCAAAACTCCTGTAATCGAGTCGACTGGTACTGGTGGAGGAGCTAAACTATTCTGTGCTGGTGTTGGTGAGCAACATCCAGATATTACAAATGCATCAAGAGCTATGAAAGATAAAGAAAAAGCTCTATGTAAGAAAAATGGTGTTAATGATATCGTTGAGATCGTAATTGGTAACGATGGTATTACATTAGCTTACAGCAAAGATGCAAAACCAGTAAACTTTACTAAAGAACAATTATATTTAGCACTTGCTGCTCATACAGTTGTTGATGGTAAATTAGTTCCAAATATTTATAAAACTTGGGACCAAATTGACCCTAGCTTACCAAAACAAAAAATTTCAGTAATGATCCCACCAGGAACATCAGGAACTAGAGATGCTTGGAATTCTTTAGTAATGAAAAAAGGTATGACTAAAGAAGCTAAAGCTCTTTATAAAGCTGGTTATGAGGCTGGAAATAAAAAATACAAAAAACCTCAAAAACTTTATAGAGAAGATGGTGCTGCTATTGAAGTTGGTGAAAACGACAGTTTAATCATTCAAAAATTAGTACAAGACAAAGATATGTTTGGTTTCTTTGGTTTCAGTTATTTCTTAGCTGCTAAAGATAAATTACAAGCTGCTAGCATAGATGGTGGACAACCCTCTCTAGCGAGTATTCAAGACTACAGTTATGCAGTTGCAAGACCATTATTTTTCTATGTGAAAAAAGCTCACGTTGGAGTAATCCCAGGATTACATGAGTTTGTGAAAGAATTCACAACTAAGAAAGCTATTGGAAAAGGTGGTTACTTAGCAGATATTGGTTTAGTTCCATTAGACTCTAAGTTGTATAAAACAACTAGAACTAATGCTACGAAGCTAGTTGCTATGGGTAATTAATTATTACTCTGTTAACAAATAATTAAAAAAGGGGTCTTTTTAGACCCCTTTTTTTTGAAATAAGAGTAAAGTCCTCAATAAAGGAGATTCTTTGAACTTAATATTGTTTACATTTATTGTTCTTCTGGGTTTCACAAGTTATTATTTTGGACGTAGAAAAGCATATACAATTCAATCTACAAAAAAAAGATTAACCGCATTACCACAATTTTATGGTTATTATCTTGCAATCTGGTGTGCAATACCAGCCTTTATAATTTTTTCATTATGGGCAATTTTTGAGCCCACAATTGTAAAACTATTAATCTTAAGTGATTATTCAAATCAAGGTTATCTTGATGATGAATTAAATTTAATTTACGAAAAAACAAAAGCATTGTCTCGAGGACAATTTACCGGAGAAATTACACCTTTTATTGAGGCTTCAGCTGAAAAATATTTAAGTCTTCGATCAATAGCTCAAAGTTCAAAAGCTGTTATAGTATTATCTATAATCATTGCTTCAGTTGCTTATGCGTATAAAAGAATTTCATCTAATTCTAGAACAAGAGAACCAGTTGAAAAATTTTTGAACGCAGTTTTATTTACAGCTTCTTTAGCTGCAATATTAACTACTGTTGGAATAGTTTTCTCACTTATATTTCAAACTATAGATTTTTTTAAAGTAATTCCATTATTTGATTTTGTCTTTGGAACTCATTGGTATCCTGCAAAAGCTTTTGTTAGAGATTCTTCAGAGGCTTTAGATCCGACAATGTACTCCGATACTTTTGGAGCAGTCCCTATTTTTGCTGGTACTTTTTTTATTGCTTTCATAGCTATGTGTGTTGCTATTCCTATTGGACTAATGAGTGGAATTTATTTGGCTGAGTATGCATCAGTTAAAGTTAGACAATACGCAAAACCTTTAATTGAAATTTTAGCTGGTATACCAACAGTTGTTTATGGATTTTTTGCTGCTCTAACAGTTGGACCTTTTTTAAAGGAAATAGGTAATAGCATGGGTTTAGACGTTTCAGCTGAAAGCGCTTTAGCGGCAGGCGGAGTAATGGGCATTATGATTATACCATTCATTTCAAGTTTAAGTGACGATGTGATTACAAGTGTACCTCAAAGTTTAAGAGATGGAAGTTATGCCATGGGAGCAACCAAATCAGAAACAATAAAAAAAGTTATTTTTCCTGCAGCATTGCCTGGTATAGTTGGATCTATTTTGCTTGGTGTTTCAAGAGCAATTGGAGAAACAATGATAGTTGTTATGGCCTCTGGTTTAGCTGCTAATTTAACTTTAAATCCATTAGAATCTACTTCAACAATTACAGCGCAAATTGTTGTAATATTAATTGGAGATCAAGCTTTTGGCGACCCAAAAACGCAAGCTGCATTTGCTTTAGGTATGTCATTATTTTTAGTAACGCTCTGTTTGAATATTGTGGCCTTAAGAGTAGTTAAAAAATATAGAGAAAAATATGAATAAAAATAAAGAACAATTATTAAATAAAAGATATAAAGCTGAACAGCGATTTCGCTTATACGGTCTAAGTGCAATTTTTATGGCACTTTTATTTTTAACAATCTTTATTTTTAAAATTTTTTCGACAGGCTATTCAGCCTTTCAAAAAACTTGGCTTATTGTTCCAGTTACTTTTGATGCTGAATTAATGATGTTAGAGCAAAATCCTTCTAAAGAGGATTTAAAAGATGCTGATTATTACGATATAGCATTAAAATCAATGGCTGATTTGGATCCAAATGCTAATGAGGATCAAGAAAATGAGCTGAAGAGAATGGTCTCTTACTTTTTCGAAAGAGAGATTAAAAGGGAACTTTTAAACGACCCTTCATTAATTGGAAAAACTAAAGATGTTTATTTAACTGCCTCAGATGATTTAGATCAAGTGTTCAAAGGCAATTATCCAAGGGATTTACCTGAAGATCAAAGAAGAGTTACGGATTATCAATTAAAGATTTTTGATCAACTTGTAGAACAGGGAAGAGTTGAAAGTAAATTCAATTTAAGTTTTTTTACATATCCTGATTCAAGAGAAGCTGAATTAGCTGGTATAGCAAGTTCATTTATGGGATCAATATTTTCTATACTTGTTTGTTTAATGATAGCTTTTCCTGTAGCAGTTCTAGCAGCTATTTATTTAGAGGAATTTGCTCCTAAAAACAGATTTACTGATTTTATTGAGGTAAATATAAATAATTTAGCAGCAGTACCTTCAATTGTTTTTGGTCTTTTAGGACTGGGTATTTTACTTGCTGTATTTCAATTACCTAGGTCAACACCTCTAGTCGGTGGAATAACTTTATCGTTGATGACTTTACCAACAATTATTATTGCTTGTAGAGCATCTTTAAAAGCAGTTCCTCCAAGTATAAGAGAGGCAGCACTTGCAATGGGTGCTAGTAAAATGCAAACTACAATGCATCATACAGTTCCGTTATCTATGCCAGGGACTTTATCCGGTACAATAATTGGTTTGGCCCAAGCTTTAGGCGAAACCGCACCTTTGATATTGATTGGCATGGTGGCTTTTGTAAATACAATACCAGGATCTCCTTTAGATCCAGCTGCAAGTTTGCCAGTGCAAATTTATATTTGGGCAGAGAGCGCTGAAAGAGGTTTTGTCGAGAAAGTTTCTGCCTGTATTATGGTTCTATTAGGATTTTTAATTATAATGAATTTGTTTGCACAAATAATTAGACATAAATTTGAAAAAAAATGGAGTTAAGATGATAAAGATAAATTCAAAAAATGTAGATGTTTTCTATGGAAAAAAACAAGCTCTATTCAATATAAACTTAGATATTGAAGAAAATCAGGTTACAGCACTAATTGGTCCTTCAGGTTGTGGTAAATCTACTTTTTTAAGATGTCTTAATAGAATGAATGATGTGATTGATATATGCAGAGTTAAAGGTCAGATTATAATCAATGATTTTGATATCAATGACAAGAGTTGTGATGTAGTTAGATTAAGAGAAAAAATTGGTATGGTTTTTCAAAAACCAAATCCTTTTCCTAAAACTATTTATGAAAATATTTCTTATGGTCCAACAATTCATGGTATGGCTCAATCAAAGAATGAAATGGATGAAATAGTTGAAACTAGCTTAAAAAAGGCAGCATTATGGGAAGAGGTGAAAGATAGACTTCATGAACCAGGTACTGGTTTGTCTGGTGGTCAACAACAAAGATTATGTATAGCAAGGGCAATTTCAGTTAAACCTGAAGTTATTCTAATGGACGAGCCTTGTTCTGCTTTAGATCCTATTGCTACAGCTCAAATAGAAGAACTAATTGATGAGTTAAAAAAAGACCATACTATTATAATAGTCACTCACTCAATGGCACAAGCTGCAAGAGTTTCTCAAAATACAGGTTTTTTTCACCTTGGAGAATTGATAGAACATGGTTCTACTGATAAAATATTTAAGAATCCAGAAAACAAAAAAACTCAGGATTATATCACAGGGAGGTTTGGATAATGACCGAAGCACCACATACAGTAAAGTCTTACGAAGAAGAGCTTAAAAATTTAAATAGCAATATAATTAAAATGGGTGGATTTTGTGAAGAAGCTTTGGGTAAAGCTATTCAAGCAATTACTACAAGAAATAGTGATAATGCTGAGGCAGTAATTAAAGATGATGAAAAAATTGATAAATTTGAGACTTTAATTGAACAGCAAGTAGTAAATTTAATTGCTTTAAGACAACCTATGGCCATAGATCTTAGAGAAACAGTCACTGCTTTAAAGATATCTTCTGACCTTGAGAGAATAGGTGATTTAGCAAAAAATATTTCTAAAAGAACTCTTTTGTTAAATGAAAATTTACCAAAAAATTTAGTAGATGCTATTATAAGAGTATCTTCGGATGCTCAAAAACAATTGAAATCAATATTAGATGCATATTTAGAAAGATCTTCGAGTATGGCAATTAATGTATGGGAAAGCGACGAACAAATTGATGATTTAACAAATTTATGCATGCAAGAAGTGATTAGATATTTAAAAGATAACGAAAATAACTTAAGTGATGGAACCCACTTATTATTTGTAACTAAAAATATAGAGAGAATAGGTGATCATACAACCAACATTGCTGAGCAAGTATATTATTTAGTTAAGGGAGAATATCTAGAGGGTGATCGACCAAAAGGCACAGAACCTATTGTTACTGGAGAAAAGTAAAATATGTCGGCTCACATTTTTATAGCTGAGGACGAGGCTGCTATAATAACTCTACTAAAGTATAACCTTGAAAAAGAAGGTTACAAAGTAAGTTTCTGTGAAAATGGTGAAGATGCGCTTAAACAAATTAAAGATAAGCTTCCTGACTTAATATTAATGGATTGGATGTTGCCCGATTTGTCAGGCGTTGAAATATGTAAAAATTTAAAAAAAGACAAAAAGCATAATGACATACCAGTAATAATGTTAACAGCAAAAGGCGAGGAGGAGGACAAATTAAGAGCTTTTGATACAGGTGCAGATGATTATGTAACAAAACCATTTAGTCAAAAAGAACTTAATGCAAGAATTAAATCTTTACTCAGAAGATCAAAACCACAATCCACCGTTGATGTTGTTGAGTTTACAGATCTAAAAATAGATAGAATAACAAAAAGAGTTTATAGAAATAACATTGAAATATCTCTAGGACCTACAGAATTTAAATTATTAGATTTTTTTATCAAAAATCCAAAAAGGGTATATTCAAGAGAACAACTCTTAAACAATGTTTGGGGAGAAAATATTTACGTTGAAACTAGAACTGTCGATGTGCATATCAGAAGATTAAGACAGGCTATTAATATAGATAATACTAAGCCTTTAATTAGAACTGTAAGATCAGCAGGTTATTCTTTAGAATCTTGAAGGTCTTTAGGTCTCATAAATTCCTTAATTAAACCATTTCCATCTAATTTATTCCATTCATTAAAATCAAAATAAATTTTTGCAAATGCCGATGTCGGAAATTTGTAGTTTAATAATTTAAAATGGTTGTTGTTGTGATTTTTTGTCAGTGATCGTATTAGATTTCTAACAGTAGGTTCATGGTTAATTAAAAGCACTGATTTATATTTTTTTGGTATTTTTTTTATTATATCTATAATTTTATCTTCACTTGATAAGTATAATTTTTTTGAAGAAATAATTTTTTTTGGTTTATCTATTTTTTTTAATAAAATTTTTAGGGTTTTCTTTGTTCTTTTTGATGATGAAAGTAATATGTAATCAAACTTATAATTTTTTTTAACAAAAAATTCACAAATCTTTTTTGCATTTTTCTCGCCACGCTTACTTAATGGTCTTTCATGATCATCAAGATTTGGGTGGTCCCAGCTAGATTTTGCATGACGCATAACGTATAATTTAAGCATAAATTTTAAATATATGACTGCATTAAAAAAACAAGATAAAGAAACACTAAAATCTAAATACATAAATAGAGAGCTGTCTTGGCTAAAATTCAACGACAGAGTTCTTCTTGAGGCCCAAAATTTTGAAAATCCTCTTTATGAAAGAATTAAATTTTTATCTATAGCTGGATCAAATTTAGATGAAT
>OCVP010001083.1_pt1 | contig 11884 bp, 10 predicted proteins | sample 1539171 | NCBI WGS metagenome assembly OCVP01 (sample SAMEA51879418, study PRJEB22527) | metagenome
CCTGGAGATTATGGAGTCGACGAAGACTTCAGTGAAGTCGAGTTAACCAACCTAATCAACAATCGTGAGATTTACCTTATTCCTCTCTTGAATACTGACGGATTCATCTACGACCAGACAGTATTCTGTCCAGCACCAGCTTGGGAATCTTGCCCCAGCGGAGGATGGAGAAAGAACTTGAGAAACAATGGCCCAGAGCCTCTTCCAGACCCTAATGAGCAAGTTGACGAGGATTGTGACGGCGTAGACCTGAACCGTAATTATCAGTTCGAGTGGGGATGGCCATTGGGAGCAACAGTTCCTCTAATTCCAGGTACATGCACTCCTGCTGAAGATGAAAGAGCAGGTATCTCGAACAACGATGTCTACACGGGTCCGTATGATACTACGGATAACGATGGAGACGGCCTTGTTAATGAGGACAACGTCGATGGAGAGGATGATGACAACGACGGAAAACTCGACGAAGACTGGGCTGGAGGCAACTCAGAACCAGAGACTAAATTCATTCAGGACATGACAGAAATGAACGACGATGATGGTGATGGAGCTTCGGATTACAAAGCGACTCTGACTTACCACTCCTACTCTGAATTGGTATTGTATCCGTGGGGTCACTGCACAGGATGTCAGACAGTTGACCATGACCAATTGGTCTATCACGGAGACCAAATGGCTGAGATGACTGATTACACCAATATGCAATCCTCTGATTTGTACCCAACTACCGGTGACTTCTGCGATTGGCATTATGGCGTTCACGGCTCTTACTGCTACACCATGGAAATTGGAACTGCATTCCATCAGCATGAAGATGATATTGACCACATTGCGGTAAGAAACAATGGAATCGCTTTCTATATGGCGAAGATTGCTGACAATCCAAAGGAAAGAGCAGACTTAGCTATGGATAATGTTGTTAGAAACCAAATTCTAGAGAGTCCGGAACAACTGAACATTCCTGCATCAGGAACTGTTCCAGTAGCGATGTGTCTGGACAACTCATTTGCGATTGATCTTGAAATGCGCAACTCTCACATTATGTATCGTATGGTTAAACCAAGTCGACAACAATCTGACTACGGTCCTAAAGAATGGTACACAGAAAGCTGGTCAATGGCTGGATTCTCCGTTGCCAAAGGAGAGACCTGTGACCTTCTGAACGATACCGGACAGGGATACAAGGTTGTGGCCAATCTTCCAATCGAAGATGATGAATCTGGATATTTGCACTACAAGGCAATGGTGTCCACTCTCGGTGGAACTCAGAAGATTGAATATCCGCCAAACTCTCAATACCATGAGATAAAACTCGATTACAGAGCGCCATATGGGACCATCTTTGGCTCTTTGATGTTATTCGGAACAATCGTAGTATTCGTCTGGGGAGGACTCGGTGTATGTTTACGAATGATGATGGATGACCAAGATGAAATGGACGCAGTTCTTGTTCCAGAATCAATTCTCATAGAGGCTGAGGAAATTAAGGAGGGCTCTTCATGAGCCAATCCTCTGACGAGTTCAGTGGCAGAATGGGGTTGATTTTCGCCGCAATCGGAGCTGCAATTGGAACTGGAAACATTTGGCGTTTCCCAAGAATGGTCGGTGCTAATGACGGTGGAACATTTCTAATTCCTTGGCTATTCTTCCTATTCGTTTGGTCTATCCCATTGGTTATTGCGGAATTCGCACTTGGTAAGCGAAGCCGTACTGGAACGATAGGAACATTTCGCATTTTCGCAGGTAAAGGATACGCTTGGATGGGTCTGTGGACTGCTTGGATTTCAACTGCAATCGGATTTTACTATGCTGTCGTTGCAGGCTGGTGTCTGAAATATTTCCAACTCGGAATCACCAATGGTTTGGTTGGTGAAAATGTCGATACTCAATTGGTATGGAATGAATTCTTGCAGTCTTCGGGCTCGGTTATTTTCTTCCAATTTTTGGTTATTGCAATCACACTGTTAGCGATTTGGAAAGGAGCAAAGGCCATCGAAAAGGTGAATGTAATACTGATGTGTTCGTTGTTCGTTCTCTTATTCATGTCCCTAGGTCTATCTCTATACATGGACATGGCTGATGGAACACTCGATGGTTTCTTGTTCATGTTCACAGTTAACTGGAGTTCATTGAGCGACCCTGCAATATGGATCAACGGTTTATCTCAATCTGCATGGTCTTGTTCTGCAGGAATGGGTATGGTCATCACCTACTCTGTTTACATGAGAAAGGATGAGGACACAACTCTGAATGCTTTCACAATGGGACTGGCTAACAACTCGATTTCAATCATTGCTGGATTAACTGTACTTTCTGCAATCTTCGCAGTATCTGCAAATCCACTGGACACAGTTACAGGTGGTTCCTCAGCAATCACCTTCCTAGCACTACCGGAAGTGTTTGCACAAGCCCCAGGTGGCGGAATAGGTGCATGGGTAATGATGTCAGGGTTCTTCCTAGCGCTGTCTTTCGCAGCGATTACTTCGATGATTTCAACCGTTGAATTGTGTGTGAGAAATTTCGTAGACCATGGTTATGAGCGTGAGAAATCAGTTTTGCTAACGTCGATTGCAATATTCATCTTCGGTCTACCTTCAGCGATGTTATGGATTACTATGGCAGATGATGGTACTGCTTTCCCTCAATTCTTGGAAGTTCAAGACCACATTTGGGGATACGGACTGATGTTCAGCGGTCTATTCATCGCATTTACGATTTGGAAATATGGTTACCAAAAGTGGCGTCATCAAGTTGAGGCAGGAGAAGCTGCACCAGGACTTAGTGGCTATCTTGGAGTTGGTGTTTCTGCATTCCGTGATGATTTCATCAACACAGGAGACAATGACATTTGGATTGGAAGGTGGTGGGATTTGCTCATGTACCTCGCATTCCCGTTCTTGTTCTCTGTTCTGATTTTGTCATACTTTGGAGACATGATTGCGAATACTCCGAATGTTTGGGACCCTACGAACCCTTCAGGAATTACGATTATTCTACTGTTCTGGGGAATCGTAGCTGTTGGGTTCATTGCATTCAATCACAAATTGGTTGAGCGACCGCTCTTCAGAAATATTCCAGAAGGTGCGGATGTCGATATCTCGATGTTGCCTGGTGGCTCGGACGAACTTGTTGTCGAATTGGGCGAATATCCTGAAGGTTGGGAGCACCTAATGAGCAGAGAAGTTCATTGAGACTGAAACAAATTGTGGGGTGAAAATGTGGCATTAGGCCTATTTCAATTGATAGGAATAGGTTTAGGAATCGCAATTATTCTAATCCCAATAGTTAGATGGTTTTGGAAAAGATTCGACATGCCCAGTAAATTTGCTCTAGAAGTGCTAAGGCGCAAGGAAATCGAAGCAGAGGAAACAGAGATGTGGGCTGGCATAGAAGCCCAAGTAGAAGCGGAAGAAACTGCAAGACGAGAGTTCGAAATGAAGCAGAAAGAGAAGCAAGAACGGGCTGGTAAATCCTTGGATGAGACCCAATCTGCTGAAGTCTGGAACAAATTGGGAATCGATGTACCTATCCAGCCAGTCGAGAGAGAAATCGCACCACCAATTGTAAATGAAAAGGAATCAGAAGTAATCGAGTTAACCTTGGATAATGCATTGAAACCAGGGCAAGGTCCTGAAGAACCAGATTGGGAATTGGTTCAGAAAATGTCCAAACTAGACAAACCGGCTGAAGGGATTCCTGAAGCCCCTGACCTTGACACTTTGTTAGAAGAGGAATAATCTGTTCTGGGCCATCACACTGGTTCCAATACCCCCTTATTGGCAAATTTTTAGCCGCTTATCTGAAATGCTGGATGCTTCCCCCTTAGGATGATGGTGCAGAGGCCACGTGGAACTCGGGACTTCACCCCGGAGGTGATGAATAGGCGTTTAGCATTCGAGAATTTGCTTGAATCAATGGCACTATCACACGGTTTCAAGAGAGTTCAAACTCCAATATTTGAATCTCTAGATTTGTTCACAGCAAAATCAGGCCCAGGTGTTGTAAAGCAATTGTATGCCTTCCAAGATAAATCTGACAGGGCTCTAACCCTACGCCCTGAATTAACCGCACCAGTAATGCGAATGATCAGTGAAGAAATGCGCAGTTCCTCAAAGCCACTCCGCCTTTCCTACTACGGACAATGTTTCCGCTATGAGGAATCCAAGAAAGGTAGGTATCGAGAATTCTTCCAGTATGGTGTGGAATTGATTGGCGCAAGCGGACCACTAGCAGAAGCCGAAGTAGTCTCTTTAGCAATCGATATGTTGGAGTCTTGCGGACTTGTTGATTACGAAGTTCGAATCGGACACGTTGGTGTATTGCGAGATATTCTGACCGGACTGGGCCTATCAGAGGAAGGAGAACCAGAGCCACCAGTAGCCAGTGCAATGAGGCTACTGGACAAGGGTGATTGGGATGGCCTTGCAGAATTGTTTGCATCTAATGGAATCTCATCTACGGCTCTGGATAACTTGCGCAAGCTCTCTGAATTAGACGGAGGTTCAGAAACTCTGGATTCGGCTAGAGAGATTTTGTCTGCATTGGAAGTATCGCACGAATCATTAGATGAGTTGGCTGAATTGTTAGCAGCACTAAGTGCTCTTGCACCAACACCGCCTTCACTCAAAGTGAATTTGTGTGTTGCTCGTGGATTGGATTACTATACAGGAATGGTCTTCGAAGTTAATGTTGCAGAACTTGGCGGAGAAGGGCAAGTTCTTGGAGGCGGTTCATACAAACTACTGCACTTATTCGGCCTAGAAGATTTAGATCCTTCTTGTGGCTTTGGACTTGGATTTGACCGTGTTTTGCTAGCGCTTGAAGCTCAGGCTGAGAGAGTAGGCCGCAACGAGGTAGTTCCAGGAGAGACTCCAAAGCCGAGTACGCTGGTTTTGCCTTTCAAAATCGATGCACATGCGGTGCTATCTCTAGTCAAAGAATTGCGTGATATGGGTCACATTGTCGAATTGGACCTTAGAGGAAAGAACATCGGTAAGTCGCTGGATTGGGCTTCAAAGAATGGCTTTACTAATGTCGTAATCGTTGGTCCTCAGGACCTAGAAAACTCACGATGTAGTATCAAGAACCTTACAACTGGAGACCAGAATGAAGCGGACTTAGATTCCACTTCAATTTCTTCTGTCTTGTGATTCTTCTTCTCTGCTTGGCAGATAAACCGCGGCTAGAGTCATTGTTGCTACTGCAGCCATGAATAGGAATCCTGGTTGTTCTTCAGACTTAGGCATACCATCTTCACCGGCTTGGAATGCTTCATCCCAAGATGTTGGGTCAACAGGTAATTCAACACGAGTATTGCCATCTCCTGATAGTTTCAGAGAGAAGTTTGCAGCGTTTCCTTGTGTGGTTCCTAGCCATCCTGTTTGCTCGTCACCCTTTACTTTCATTTCAAGTTGAATCGAAGGGTTGGCAGTTGATGCATCCCACAATACTTGTTCCTCGGTAATCCTGTGCGTGATTGTGATTGGGTTCCATCCTGTAGAGACTTGAGGGACGTGCTGCCTGATGATTTTGGTTGCTCCAGCCCACAATGTGACATTCAATTCTTCACAGTCATTTGTACACGGTCCATTGTTGTCATTATTCGTCCAATCTCCATCAAGGTAAATATTCAGAACGATACGGACTTCACCGTCGAGAGTCATGTTCAATCTCTTGTTCAACTGAGGATTCATTGAAAAACGCTGGTCTACGCTAATTACTCCGCTTTTCTTTTCTTGTGAATACATGTTGTCTCCAGCATTATCGGTCTCATTTGCGTTGAAATGTGACCAGAATGTGGATTGACCGTTTGACCATAGGTAGAGAACGGTTTGATTTTCACAAGGTTGCTCAGGGTCTTCCATGCACGGGTCGGTTATTTCTTCTTCATCTTGCATAGCAGACGTTGTTGTTCCTCCAACTACTGGCACACTGACCAAAAGAGCCAACAAAATCGCCATCGCACTACGTGCTCGCATGGTGTATCCTTAACACCGCATGGATTTGGACCTTGCTATATTCTTGCATCAGTCAAATCGCTGGAATCCGACCGAATTTCCGCTTTGGGATTTCGACCGAGTTAGTTTCAACATATCTCCAAGTTTGTCAGGAGTCATTCGTGCAGTTCTCATCTCTGAACCGCCGACTCCAGTGATAATTGCCATGACTTTGATCGTATCACCAAATCCAGGGTCTTGTCTAGCTCCCCAAATCACATTTGCTTCATCGCTAACATTTGCAGTCATCAAGTCAACAACTTGAGATGCGTTTTCAAGAGTCATGTATTTGCCACCCGTAACATGTATTAGTACACCGGTTGCACCTGAAATATCTACGTCTAGCAATGGGTGGTTTAGAGCTTCGTGGACCACTTCTTCAGGCCCACGGTCACTCTCACCATACAGCATCATAGTAACGCCACCATTGTTCATGATTGCTCTGACATCTGCGAAGTCGAGATTGATTAGAGAAGGTAGGGTGATTGTCTCAACAATTCCCTTTACGATTTCTGCAACCAGTTGGTCCATAATTGAGAAAGCCTCATCCAGAGGCAGGTTTGGAACGAAATGGAGTAATCTGTTGTTGTCCAAGACCAATACAGCATCTGCAACTTGGCGCAGGCTCTCTAAACCTTCCAAGGCTCTGTTCATTCTCTGTCTTCTCTCGACATGGAATGGGGTGGTCACGATTCCGACAACAAGTGCTCCGGCTCTTTTTGCTTCATCAGCAACTATTGGACAGATACCTGTTCCTGAACCTCCACCTAATCCGCTAGCGATGAAAACTAAGTCTGCACCTGTTACAATTTTCTGAATCATTTCACGGCCTGCTTCCGCACATCTTCGACCAGTTCCAGGGTCTCCTCCAGCCCCAAGTCCTCTTGTGATGTGCCTGCCAACCAATAATTTCTGCAGAGCGCGAGTGTGATCTAGATGCTGCTTGTCAGTGTTGATTGCGACTGTAACCGCTCCTTCAACTCCAAGGTGTGTGATTCGGTTTAGGGTGTTGTTTCCTGAACCTCCACAGCCCACAATTAAGATGCGAGGATTTGGTACTCCGAAGCCGCCCATGTCTTCATCTAGCAATGCAGTAGAGCCTTTTTCAATTGCCTCTTGTGCGAGTGAAGCAACCATATCATTCAACGATTGGTCTGCCGGCCTAGTTGTGCGTGTTGCATTGGGTCCCATCCCTTACGCCTCCGAGAAAAACAAGGCTGTTCATTTCACTATTAACCGTGATGCTCGCGAGCCTCAGTCGCGAGCCCATTTCGCGACCCTCTTTTCGCTGCCATTTCACTCTGAAGTATTGATATACACGAGGCTGGTCGCAGGCATTGCCTCGCTTAGCTCAGTTGGTAGAGCACCTGGCTGTAGTTGGAAATTCCAAACGTCTCAGCAGACACCAGGGTGTCCCCAGTTCAAGTCTGGGAGCGGGGACCACTTTCGTTTGTATTGTGAATTTGATTTTGTTGAATGATATTCTTAGAAACGGTTAGTGGACCCGGGGCCCTTTGTAGGACCCCGGGGATGTCTTAATTGGGAGCGGGAGCGACCCGTGGAGTAAAGAACATCAAATCCTTTCACCGAGTTGTATGCATATTCCCTTTCCTAGCATATAACTTCCATATTTTCTGTATCTCATTATATCATTATTTATTCATTAGTTTGTAATTTGGTCAATGTCATGCATAGACCATGTTTGTCGACAAATGGAGCCACAACACTGCGCAAGCATCGTTGACTCCGAATCTGAACAGAAATCGGGCCTATTTGAACCTACTCATTAATGCCTACAAAATCACATTTTTTCATATACAGTTTGTATTTGGATAGATGTCTGATCTGATGGAAAATTCGCTTGAAATCTAAAGTTAGAAGCATCCAAGCAAACATTGCTGTTCTTGTTAGAATCAGATTCATTGAAGCAACAAATCCAGGAAACTTAGCTCTTGAATAACCTGCCTTTGCCAATGCAGATTGTAATCTTGAATCACGTGTATAACAAAAGACTCGGCTCCGTTTAATTTCACTCAATAATACATGAGAAAGCCCTTCTCCTCGATGCGCAGTGTCTATGAATAAACTGTTGATTTCATATCCTTGCCATCTATTGCTAAGCGTAACGTGCCCTGTAGGTTTCCCTGATTTGTTACGAATAATAATGCTATTTTTGCCGAGTCGAGCAAGTGAAGGAGGGCGTAAATCCAACTCCTGTTTCATCATCGATTTAATCCAAGCCAAGTCATCTGCATCATCGGCTTTCATTTTCGTTCCTCCGCAAAACCGGGCTAGTTTGCTAACCTGTTTGCAAGTTCTAGAAGGGATTCATTATTTTGTTTGAGCGACCTAATGTATCTCGGAATAGTATGCTCTGATTTAGATAAATCATCCAGAGAGCCTACCCATTCCAACTCGCTAGTTATTCTCACTTCGCCTTCAGAGTCACTTGAATGCACAGTCCAGACAGAGCAACCGTCTCCGTCTTCAGATGCAGTTTGTAGGCACCATGTTTGAGGCAGAATTGAATTTTCACAGCGTAGATCGTTACTGTTGCTATTCACAACTATGCAATCATCAATGACATAATCAGCGCCCATTTCTTCTAATGCGGAGATAGCCTCTTCGTCTTCTGCACCGTGCTGGAACCAAACCAGTGGGAAGTTCTTTGCATTTTGATTTATTATCAAATTTCTAACTACGCCTCTGGCTCTCTCCGGTGCAAGGAATAGGACTACAATTTCTGGTGCTACTCCATCATCCAGGCTAGGTCTAATTGGAAATCCATTGATTGTTGAACCAGCATCTCTAGGATGGATTGGAGCAACTGCCCAACCTCTGGCACTCAATTCGTGTACCGCTTTGTGTGCTGGTTTTTCAGGGTCCAATCCAGCCCCAAAAATATGGATCACTTTGGAAGAGGAAACAGCATTGTGTAGTTCTACACCGTCCTCTAATCGCACGAATTGCGCTCTGATAACTTCCTTATCAACGCTTGTTAGCAATCTATGAAATCTAGAAATTAGTAGGAGTTTCAGTATTCCGGCCTAGTTTAGTAACAGCCAAAATCAATCCAATAATTCCAACTGGGATTAGAATAATGAATGCTAATTCTTCGAAGACATCGAAAGTAAAAATGAAGAAATTAATCACGGAAACAATCACGAGTAACAAGCTTGTAAGGTATCTTGAAACTCCATGTTTTTCCTTTCTAATGAATGGGTTTCCTTTAGCAAATATAATCGCTAGAACAAGATAAAACGCAACAGCGAAAATATGCCCATCATCGAATAATGTGTAAGAATATGTTATTGGTAGCCAAGCAAAAAGAATCAAAGAAGCCGTAAGTCCGGGTAGAGAGTTATCATAGAATCTACTGATGCTTTTGGAACCATACTTTGCGTGCAATAACTCGCTAGAAATAAGCCAAATCACTATGGTTACAAAACATACGTTTAGCAGGACACTATCGAAGTTATCTCCAGTACTCCACAAATCTACGAAAGTGAAAATTGTATTCCAACCAAAACCCGCGGTTATTGCAGCCATCAAAACCCTTTGATTCAATACCGAGCTTTGCGCAGAGTCATTTATCCAACCATATATCAATTCAACTATCACAACTCCCGTAATTACAAAACTAGCAAAAGCCATTTCGTCTGTACTATCGACCATTAGTGATGCAATAAATACGTACACCAAAAGGACAGGGGAAATTATCATCGATACTATTGCATCTAGCTTTCTTGCCATGTAAGATGTAACTACAAACGAAATTAGCATGGGGAGCCAAAGAAACATGCCTTCAATCTCGAATTGATCGATCATGAAGATACAACACAGCAAGGAAGAAACTCCGAAAGTAATTACTGTTGATTCATTAATGAGAAATTGCGCACGGTTTCTTTCATCTACGGATGAATTCATTATCTGTGTGAAATAAAATCCTGATACTACCGCAAATATTCCAAAAATCAACATTCCTAGGCCGGTGAATTCCTCAGACCCGTCGGTTATTTCAGAAAGCATCAACACTATTCCAATTACTACCATGAAAATAGCCAACGCCGCTCCAATGCCATTAGAGAATTTGAAAAAAGAATTTTTCCAACTGTGTTTATCTTCTTCATTCAAGATAGTTGAATTAGGTACTACTGGCGTAGTAAAATCAGATTTTGTTTGTGCCATTATATTGACTTCATACTCATGGATTTGATTGTAGACAGATACAGGAATCCTGCCCGAGTCCACATGTGTTCTCAATCTGGTAAGGAATTCTATCCCTTGCATGGATTAATGAAGACTATTGGATTAATAAAATCTCATCCGGTTTAGCATGTTTGGTAACAAAACGGTAATTTCTATTCTGACTGAATTTGCCTGATTCTTTCGATAGCTAGAGCACTTACTGCCACTTGTAGGTTGTAAGATGGAATGAAGCCGGGCATCGGTAGTCTGACAATCTCGTCAGCGGCATCTAAGACTTCCTTTGATACCCCAGCATTTTCTGCACCTACAACGAGCAAAACATCTCCAGTTAAGTCAGTCTGCCAGGGTGCTTTTCCGCCAACATCTTCTGCGACGACTATCCTTCGGTTACATGCCGCAAGGATTTCATCAGTTGTGGCGTAAACAACCGGAATGAATCGGGTCGCTCTCATTGAAGCTCTTCGAATAGTTCTCCTTTCTTCGTGAGTTTTGCTTACGTTGATGATTACAGCGGCAGCTCCACTAACCTCTGCAGTTCTAACTCCGAACCCTAAGTTTGGAGCGTATTCGACACCGTCAAAAAGCCAGATTGCCCCTTCTCTTTCAAAGACTTCTTCAAGCGTTCCTTGAGGCTCTCTTCCTATCAACGCAAGGGCTTTCTGTTGCCCGTTTGCGCTCATTCTCCAAAGGTCAGTAGAAGAACCTTCAACGACACGAATATTCATTGAATTACAAATCTCGATAATCTCCGAGCAATCCTGATCCCTATCAACCAAAACTAGTTTGATTTCAACTCCGTTTTTCAGAGCCTCGAGGACATCCTCCTCGCCGGTGATTTGAAGGGACACACACCCCCGAGAATGAACTCACACATGAGTGAATCCCCCCGTAGGGGGGTGAAAAACCGCGTCGCGGTCTTCAAATAGGGGAGGCAAGTCGGCAAAATGCTCCAAGGAGTAGGTGATGTACATGGCTAAGGGACTTTACCAGCATGTTCGTGCAACATGGAACAACCCAAAAGCAACTCAATCTCATCAGCAGCGTCAAGACCGTATGGTCCAGTGGCGCCGTGAACCAGTTAACTGCAGAATCGATAGACCAACACGCATTGACGCTGCACGCCGCCTTGGTTACAAGGCTAAGCAAGGCGTCATTATGGTCAGAACAAGAGTTCGCCGTGGTGGACTTCGCAAGGGCAAGGTTCACATGAAGCGCAAACCATCTAAGGCTGGTATCGCTAAGATCACAATGGCAAAGAACACCCAGCGAATTGCTGAAGAGCGTGTTAACCGCCACTTCCCTAACCTGGAAGTTCTGAATTCTTACTGGGTTGGTCAAGATGGTAAGCACAAGTACTACGAAGTCATCATGCTAGATCCATCTCACCCAGCAATTAAGTCCGACAAGGACCTAGGATGGATTGCAGAATCCCACCACCGTGGACGTGCATACCGTGGAAAGACCAGTGCAGGTAAGCGCGGACGTGGTCTACACAACAAGGGCAAGGGTGCAGAAAAGCTGCGACCTTCTCTAAAGGCTCGTGGAAACATCGGCAAGTGATTTTCTTCACCCATAGGTTCGGTCAATCCGATCTGTTTAGTTTGATTTCCAGTAGGAAAATCCAATTTTATCCGTTGGGTTCATTGAGGGTCGCTTGTCTCGGTGTTTCACAGGAGGGG
>OCVP010001088.1_pt1 | contig 11826 bp, 7 predicted proteins | sample 1539171 | NCBI WGS metagenome assembly OCVP01 (sample SAMEA51879418, study PRJEB22527) | metagenome
TTCTGATTTGTTTACCCTTAGTTTGTCGAGATATTTTCTTGCATCTAAATTAATTAGACTATTCTGACTAATCACCTCATCAACATACTTATCAACACCGTCAATCGAATATATTGTAGTAAAATTTTCATGTTGAATGTATTGTACCAAATCTTGTTCAAAGGAATGTATGCTATATCCATTATTTACAGGCATATTTTTTGTAACGAAGTCTGGACCTAATATTCTACCCTCCCAGATTTCAGATTTGGTATCATTAGGCTTAACATACAATGATGTTTTCCACTTTGAATCGAGATTATCTGCTACCCAAATTCCACCTGGACTATCCCAGCCAGAAAGGTAAAGCATGTACGAATTAGCACGGAATGGAAAGTTAGTATCATTCGATCGTCGCATCTTGGTATTTGTTGGGATTACAACTACCGATCCATCAGGTAATTGATTTAGAAATGATGATTGCCTGTCATAATATTCTTCATGCGTAAATGGAAGATTCATGCCCTCACCGTGTAAATGCACTAGTCTTGTGTTCTTGATTCTGTGGTTTCGTCTGTAGGCGTTGTCCACTGCCGAATATTAGGGGTTTTTGAATTACGACTTGCCATAATGAAGAAAACTAGCATTGTGCACATTAAGATGAATACACTAACTGTTGCGACAATTTTTGTGGAAGCTGAGGATTCATCTGGGTCAGAGGGGGTACCTGCAATACCAATTGTTACTGTTACCCAGTCAACTGCTCCGTCATTATCCTCAACCATTAATGTCAATTCATGTTTTTCATTATCATTTTCGGGCCTAGTCAGTACTCTATCTATCCCGGACATTATAGGTTCACCATCTAAGAACCAAGTGTAAGTTAAATCATCAATATCATTTTGTGTATCGTACGTGTATGTCGCATCAACATTCCAACTTTGTTCATTGGTTAATCTAATTACTTGTCCATCTGTTACTGGAACAGAGTCAATTCTCATATTTGCTTGTGGCCTAGTATTGATTACATTGATAATAATTGTTTGACTACTCGAATGCGATGCTGTATCAATAACAGTCAAATTGAATTGGTACGTTCCAGAATTACTTCCATCGAACGTAAATACCCCTGTATTATCACCTTGAACTGTTAGTGGGATTGAATATGGATTATCGATTTGTTGATATGTCCAAAAATATTGCAAACCATCTCTACCCCAATGAGGATCAAATGTTGATGAAGAATCGATAATCAATAACCCAATTCTCTCATCAATTTGTTCTGGTGCGTCAATCGTAATAACGGGAGCCCTAAGATCAATTTTGGATGAAATACAACCTAATCTAGAAGTATAATTATTTCCATTTCCAATCCCAACATAAATTGAGACCCAACCATCTTCAAATGATGATAAATCATATTGTAAATTCAACTTACCATTAACAATAGATGTGATTGAATATTCTTTAACAACTCCACTCATGTTATCTATGTCTACATTACTTTCCGGTATTGTTCCATGAACACAACCTTCCAATTTTTCGTTAATAATAGTTGATTTTACGTTAAACGAATGTGTTGAATCTGGTACAATTACCGCACTTTCTAAATCAAATAATTGTGTTGAAATTAATTCATTATTACTGATTGAAACAATTTTGAAGCCGTCATAATTCATTGTATTTTTAGCATTTATTAACACTCTTTCTGTAACTAAATTATTGGAGTCCGAGTGTATTTTTATTTCAATAACGCAAGTACATGGACTAATAATATGATGATAAATTGGTATTTTGTAAGAAGAAATAGAATCATTAATCCCAATAATACCTGAATATCTGATTATTCCGTTATCTATTACTGTGTAAGAAATATTAGAATTATTTGAGGGTATCCAGTTTATTGATAATGTAAGATTTCCAGACTCTGTGAAATTCTGAACGTACCCTTCGTCGATTGTAAATATTGAATTATTATTCGTGCTGTTATGGTTATGATCATTTAGACTATGTTGGGTATAGGGCATCAATGTTAGAATCAAAGACGCCAGAACAATGAACGATACCCTGTTACTCACATGCCACGTTTGTATATTATGGCAATAACAATTACTTCAAAATGTTCAATTATGCGAAATCATCACAAATCTCACCTTGTTTAGGGAATGAACTACTGTCCTTAGGGTTAGAATCATAATCGCATTCACAACGATTACTGATTCCATCACCATCACTGTCGATGTTTGCATCGCTAGGGTCCATTGGATCGAACGAAAAATAGTATTCCCAACCATCCCACATGGTATCACCGTCAGAGTCCTTATGGAATACCTCGTATCCATCTAGGAGCCCATCTGGACATCGTTCTCCATTGCACATGTCAGAATCATTGTACACTGGAGAAGTACCATTTTGGAATTCTTCATAATTTGTATAATTCTCTAAATCATCATAGAAGCTAGCCCCTTCTGGACTATTAGGATCAATATGACATGTGCCAGTGCCACCATTCCAAGAAGGACAATATCTATTCATCATTCCAGTACGATTTAAACCGTCATTATCAAAGTCTTCGTCACCATCTAGGATTCCATCTAAGTCTGAGTCCGGCATGCGTGGGTCTAGAGGACCACGTGCTCCGATTAGTTCCAAAGACATATTGTCTACAAGTCCTTCATTGAGGGCTCTTTCTGTAGCTGCAGTTTCCCAACCATCAGGTAGACGGTCGCCATCAGAATCATCATTCACTGGATTTGTGTCCCATCTATCTGGTACTTCTTGAGTATTGAGTAGTGAATCATTATCAATATCGAATAAACGATCTGCTGGTGAATTTTCAGCAGGATTCAATGCCCATCTTCCATTCTCTGGTACGTCAAATCCACTTAGATTCATTTCGCTGACAAAATATTTCGGGTCTGGTTGGCCATCTCCATCACGGTCCCCTCCTGATTGGAAGCCAGTTCTGAAATTGTCCCATAGCCATCCACCTGGTCCCTTGCCACACTCTGACATTACTTCACAGCCAGGTGGAAGCCAATTACGAGTTGTAACCCACAACGAATGTGTTTTCTTATTGTCCATTGTACTAGTAACTTGCATCTCCCAACCATCGGGCTGACCGTCTCCATCAGTATCATTATTCTTAGGATTCGTCATTTCTTGCCACGGACGTGGTACAAATAATGTCTCAGCCCCATCATTCAGCCCATCATCATCAGTATCAGAATTATTCGCATGTGTAACATAGTTATCTTCACCATCTACTACTTCTTCACCATCAGCTAATCCATCATTATCTGTATCAAACATTGAAGCGTTTGTGGTGTATTCGTATAGAATGCCATTGTATGTCATTTGATGTCCGTCAATTACCTCGACCCTATCATGTAATCCATCAGAATCAGTATCTTCATTAGAAGCGTTAGTAGCATGAATGTAATATTCATCAGAGTCTGTTAATCCATCATCATCAGTATCTATTGCACGAGGATCAGATGTTACACGAATTTCGACTACTCCCTTTTCAACAACTAAAATATTCCAACCAATCACTTCAATCCCGTCTATTAATCCATCATAATCGGTATCTGCAATGAGAGGGTCGGTGGAGCGGCCAATTGCTACTCCTTCATCATTGAACTTTGATTGATACTCATCGAGATTAGTGTATTTTTCAGTCTCTTCTACAATTGTCATCCAAACATAAGATCTTGACTTAACTTCATTTTCGATTGAAATATCATCAGAGGTGTCCTCCGTACCCATATCATCAACCCCATCATACAACTTTTGAGCAGGAATAGAATATACATATCCAGTGACTGGAGCCTTAAGTGGTACATTCACGTACTGACTATTTTCAACAATTTTCGCCCATGCTACTGTTGTATTAACAGTAACAAACTGTCCTAGTTCGACCATTATAGATTCTACTTCGGCTGTACCAACCAATTGCTCAAATCTAACCGCCCCATCACCATCAACATCATATCCATCCATATCTGGATCTTCTACGGAATCGTCAAATTTAGGATGTAGTCCTGAGGTAAACTCCCAACCATCGGGCATTCCATCATTATCTGTATCAGGATCTGAAGGGTCTGTAAAATTCTCAGGACCCCAATTAATAGCGACTTCATACTCTGCTAAATTACTCAAGCCATCATCATCCCCGTCAGAGAAAGAATCAGATGCGTTTGAAGGATTGAGTATATCGTTGAAACAATATTCAAATCCATCAGGCATGCCATCCCCATCAGTATCCCAATCACTTGGTCCGTTTAGACGTCCATCTCCGTCCATATCTTCAGAAAACCAAGAAACATCTGTGGGACTCTGTAAATTTGACGAGAAAGGACCCAACATTCCTACCAAAGCAGGGTTCTGTCTAACCCCACAATGATTGTCTAAAGTAAGAGATCCATAGGTTACCTCCACCTCATCAGAAATTAGATCATTATCACTGTCGCTTTCTAGTGGATTTGTACTATATCTTTCTTCGATATAATTATTCAACGAATCTTCATCTAAATCTAATACTGCATCGCATGAATTTCTACCTATTACCGTTAAATTATTGTTCCATTCATCTTCGCCAACTGATGCCTTTACTGAAGCTATGACATCTGGAAGTAGTAACGAACAATCCCAGTTGCCGTCTAATGGATCGAACATTCTGAGAGTGCCGGTTGGAGTAATCTCCTCGTAAGTATACTGACTTTCCCACTTATCATTCAATCCATCACCATCAGTATCCTTGAGGTTAGGATTAGTTCCAATTTCAGCTTCTTCTCTATTGGTTAATCCATCCCTATCAGGATCACCATCTGGACCGTTGTTAGGGTCAGGAAAGGTTTCATTTTGTTCTTGGTCATCATCATCTGGAGCATCAGGATTACCCCCAGTAATCTCATCATTAGATGCGGTTCCGTCGTCCAAAGGATCTAAGCCATTTGCTATTTCCCAACCATCAGATAATCCATCACCATCTGTATCGGGATTCCTCCAATCTGTACCATACAAGGTTTCTTCCATTCTATCTGAAATTCCATCATCATCCTCGTCTGTTCCTTCTTCGAATGTTGATTCTTCATCGAAAATTAGGTCATTACTGGCAGGTTCAAAACCACCTACTTCTGTAGTTGAAATTCCAGAATCTACGACTGTATATGCACCTGCTAAACACAGAGTTGATACAATCGCTACAACAGCCCATTGATTATGATCGAGTGGCATAGAATCACCATGCCCTCATATGGGGCAACTCACCCAACATCAGTTGGGATAAAAGGTTTCACTGGACCTGATCTACACAAATATGCGATTTTTTAAGCAATTTCTCTTCTAGATTTAATAGAAAATAGTATATTATTATCATTTACTGATTTGACACAAATGAGACCCAGCATACCGTTATTTCTTTGCCAAGCGTCAAGAATAATACCTGTTACTACAGGCCATGGTACATACGCTTTGAAATTAATAGTCAAATCACTATCAAAATCAGTTGCTGATATAAATTTACCAAAACCATTAGATTCAATTTTATTGTCAAACCAATTTTTGAATTGATTATAATCATCTATCAAATACCTTTGATTTTCACGTGAACAGGCATTCAGAGATGCCATACAAACAATATGATCGATTTCATTGACTAACTCGTTAGATTCGATTAAAGGATCATCTATTTTTTGTATTGGAAGTTCTTTCAATGTGTCATAAAACTCAAAAAATACTTCGGTTGGAATTACACAAATCGCCAATCCATCTCTTGTAGGCCATCCAATTCCATTATCAATGTTTAATGTAAATTCAGATGGAAACCCGTCTTCAATCGAAATTATTTCCTCCTGATTAATTGGAAAATTAATTTCTTCAAATGTAATGGATGCATTTGAACCTCCGTCATCTCTCCATTGATATCTCAATGATTTACCATGTAAATATTGTAGAAATGAACAAACTTCACCTACTTCTAATGAGACCATCAATGGTCTTTCAATATGAAACGAATAGGGCCAGTTAACAGGAGTAACGATTCCCCTGCCCAAAATTATCCTATCGTTTGCCCATTTCTCAAATGACTGAGTAATTTGTTTAATGCTTGACTTTCGAAATAGACCGCGTTTAGGAGACCATTTAGAGTAGTCAATTTTACTCCAATAGCTTAACGATGAATGTGCTAATCGGCGGGCTAATGTAGAATCAAGAATCGTTTCTAATTGTTCAATAAAATGGATAAACCACTCATTATCTAGTATAAACACATTACCAATTTCATCGTGAATAATTCCGGTAGAATTTGAATTATTCATTCGATGTATAATTGGATGAATATCATATTCAACGATATCAGATTTATTCACTATTGGCATGTTATCTTTCCGTCACAGATCCTCGTCTGAATTTGACGTTCAAATCTCCAGGTGTTTTTTTAGTCATTTTCGGAGGACCTTTTACATTCGGTTTTTGTGTAGGCGGTTCTGTTCTATGCATTGGACGATAATGAACGGAACCAACCAAACGCTCCATAGCAGGTATATCTGAATTGTATGGCTTAGGGCGTCTTAGCCACCATCGATTAGGTAAGGGTTGAGTACGTGGCAAATCACTATCCCTGAGGGTTTTCATCCGTTCAATCATGAATGATTTCCAGGCACGTTCCCTCATTGGTCGATTCCTATCAATTAGCCATAATGGTAACCCAACATCGAAAATTATTCCTCCAACTTCAATTAAAATCCCGCTCATTAACAAATGATTACCGATAGGAGCACGACTAGGGTCACCAACAACCTGATTTTTCCTAAATCTGTTTGCCATCATTACCATCAAAGGCTGATTTCGGTGTTTGACTTCTCTTCCTGCCTGATTTTTGAATCGGACTACTGCTCCATGACTTAGCAATAATATTAATGATACAAAACCAGCATATTGACTATTTCCAGATTCTAATAATATGACAGCACCAATACTTAACCATACTAATGGTAAGAGGAACCATCTTACTGCAAGTTGAGCAAAGGAGATGCTAATATGCGGAGGAACCATTCTTTCCACTGCCTCATGCGCAACAGCCAAAGCATTTGCATTGAGTGCCTCATCCATTCCACCCTTCACTGCTAATCCAACATATGCATTAGCAGGTGCTTGGTCTAACCACGGCTTTTTATCAGCGACTGAACCTACGGATAATGCAACTTCGAATTCGTTCACATCTGCTTTGAGACCTAATATCGATGATAATGCCATTACACGAGGATCTTCAGGAGAAACTTGTTGAAGATCCCTAAATATTTCTAAGGCGTCATGCCATTCACCTATATCTAAAGAACATAATGCTGAGGCTATTCTGGCTCTTACACTATTTGGATACCTTCTTACTAATCCAACTGCTAATTGCAGAGCTTCTTCAGATCTTCGTTGGGCACGTAATTGCGCTACTGACGATATTAATGCGATATGGGCGAGTCTATTTCGATGAACATGCCCAATTTCGCTAATTGGGTCCCATGACTCTAATTTAGATTGTAATTCCTTGATATGATCAATTGTTGCTTCGTTCTCCCAATCGTATAAGTCGTCGTCAGTAACTCTGTCTGCCCAAGGGTCTAACCATTCTGATACAAACTCCACTAACTCTGGTTCCTCATCATTATCATCCATGATTAGTCCTTTCAAAGTAACTTTGGCTGCATCTAATCGTCTGGATGCTATATGTCCGACAGCGATAATCATCCTAGCTTCATCATCTTCACCACCTTGTTGAGCTAACACAGTTTTAGCAGTCTCAATTGCATTTGGCCATAATCCACGCATGGCATATTCAAACATTCTAGCTCGAGTTCTTTCTAATCTCAATAGGCTCTCATCCGCAGATATAGAATCGGTTTGGAATCTTCTAAGGGTAGCAATATCATCGTCAATTGCTGCTCGTAAAACATAATCTCGAATCCAGTTACCACTCACAGTACGTGCTGCACCACTTCTTCTTTCATCAGGAGCCAAATCGAACTTTGTAGTACCAACTGTATTCCATCTTCCTATAGATAGGAGCCAAGTCAATATGAACACACCCTGTCCAACTGCTATGAAATTCCACGTCTCTTGAAGTAACATTAATTCAACTTGAGAAGAGGTCAAGAATTGGGAAGAGTTAGCATACGGCATTAATTCAGCCCACTCTTTGTAAACCTGCATAATGAGCAACAATACAGAGTATCCTGCAAATCCAGCTAATCCGAAAGCGATAATTCTTGATTGAACAATACTTTCGGCCCTTATCTCCCTAGGCTGACCTAGAACTACTCCCCCAATACCACCTATAACTTGACCTCCGAGGAACAAGTTTCGTATCATTTCAAAAATTAGTGCTAGTCCGACTACAGATACATTCAGCATCAAATATCCTGCTAATACCAGTGAAAGGCTTTTCAAATCTACCAATCTATGCTAGTGTTATTATTCCATTTACTGCTGCAAGGGGCATTGTCCCCAAGAAAATTACCAAAATTGTAGAATTAAATCTCTTAATTATTGATGGTTTATCCGGATCAATTGGAGTGGGATTACCACGAATTGTACGGTACTTATTACGAACTAACATATTCCAAGACGCGCCCATAATTCGCCCATATGCTACGATTGTTGGAAGCATGAATACTAGTAGTCCTAATGATATCCACTCAATCATAATCAAAAATCTGTTGATTTCAATTCTATCCGAATTAGATACCCATTTCCCGTACCTTTCATCTTCTACTTCTTGAGTTACAGGATCTGTGATTAGTTGTGATTGCGAATTACATGAATCTTCATCAAGAACATCAATTACTGCAAGAGGTGAGTGTATTCCTCTTGTATCAATACACACAAATGAATTCATGGAGGTATCGTAATTGAATTCACCCGGTCCAGACCATTCATTTCTCATTGAATCAACTGTATCATCTTCAATGGAGTTATATTCAGTTAAGCCAAGATAAGCTACTGGGATTATCAGAACAGTGATCACAATACCTACACTTAATACATTTAGAAACCATTCCCTCAAAGTAACTATTGAATCCGCAGCACTTTTTCTAGATATCTGAGCATAGAGAGAAATAAATGGGGATAATACAATTGGTAGAGCCAATAATAATCCAGTTATCACCAATACTGGCTGGTAATATGTTGGTCCTCGATTCCAAATCAAAGAATCATCTACCACATCAGTAACAATGATTAATATTCCAGCCATAGCCATTAAATATAGTAAAACACCAATTAATACCGGCCTTGGTTTAATGATTTTCAAAGCGTCAGAACGATTTTTTGTTAACCTATGAACTTCATAAAATCCATCATCTATCTCAAATGCAACTTGTAAATTTGATAATGAACTAGGAAGTAGAAATCTCCAAAGCAAAAGACTGGTAATTATGCCAACTATAATTGGTAACATCAAATCAAGATTGAGACCACCAGTACCAATAATGACTACCTCTTCAGCGCTAACTGTTGTTGTCATCAATGATAATCCAATGAAGGTCAGCACCCAAATTGCTGGCCTCATAATTCTACCGCGGGGTATTCACCAATTAATCGATTCCCCGCATCAAGTATTTTGAAGGAATCTTTCAATCCTATCGAAAGCGTCATGAAGAGTATCTGGGTCAGCCAGGTGAACAAGTCGAAAGTGTCCAGCACCGAGTTCTTTACTGAAACCAGAACCGTGGACTAGCAGTACTTTTTCTTCCTGAAGTAAAGACAATACAAACTGCTTATCGTTATTCTTCCATCTCGGATGAGTAATTCTCACAAACATGTAAAATGCACCACCTGTAGGTGCAACTTCCAGACCATCTATCGAATTAATTCTTGAAAGTGCAATCTCTCTCCTTTCAGCAACTATCCGTCTATGTTCATTCATCCAGCCTCTGTCGTTATTGAGGCCTGCTAAATATCCCATCTGAGCAGGAGTAGAAGCACATAACCTAGACCGTAACAATCTTTCAATCCCATCTTTAACTTCGAGTAGAGTTTTTGTTGGATCATGTAAAGCCATATATCCAATTCTCCAGCCAGGAGCATAGTATACTTTTGATACACCATTCAACGTAATTACTGGTACTGATGAAGATCTAGATGCAATTGAAACTTGGTGACCGGTGAAATCAAGACCATCATAAATCTCATCTGCTATAATCATACAATTAGGATATTCTTGAACGATGGAAATTACCTGATCTATTTCTTCGGATGTCATTACATTTCCAGTTGGATTATTTGGATTAATAAGTACTAACATTCGTACATCGTCACTCATTCGGTTACGAATATCATCTATTCTAACTTTCCATGAATCATCTGGATCCAGCATATACTCTTCAGTAATTGCACCTGACATCTGAGGATAAGCCATGTAAGGTGGATAATGAGGACCGGGAGCAAGAATACGATCACCTTCTGAGAGTACGGCAGAGAAAATAATCTGCAATGCCTCTGTTACTCCATGAGTGACATATACATCAGTAGGGTCACAATTCCAACCTTTAGAAATTTCATCTGATGAAATAGCATTACGTAGCTCCTGAATACCATATGAACCAGAATATCCATTTTCGCCAGATCTCAAAGATTCTACATACGCATCTACCATATGTTTGGGAGTTGACAAGCCAGGATATGCTATTGGATCACCGATATTTAGTTTCAATATATCATGACCTTTTGCTTCAAGTTCCATTGCCGGAACAACGACATCACGTATTGCATATTCTATTGATTTGGCTCGACTAGAAGATGGAATCAAGACAGATCCTCCAATTTATGGCCAGCCATCTGTAAAATAAATTCAAAGTGATTCTGCTCAACTTTCTGAACAGAAAGTCGTTGACCACGTCTCAACAAAGCCATGTCTTCTAGTTCAGGTGCATCTCTTAGTTCGGGCAGTGACACTGTTTTGTCAAATGTTAATACTGGCTCTATATCAACCATGAACCAACGTGGATTTTCAGTTGTGGACTTTGAATCAAAATATTTTGAATGAGAATCCCATGAAGTGAAGTCAGGGTATCCTTCGCGGCTGACAACAGCAACCCCTGCTATGTGAGGAGGCTTACAATTAGAATGATAGAACAACACATAATCCCCTTCATTTAATTCATCTCTCATCATATTTCTAGCTTGATAGTTACGGACACCGTCCCAGTGAGTCCATTCATCCTCTACTAATTGACTCCAAGGATACACATCAAGTTCAGACTTCATCAACCAATACGCGACCATATATTCACCTGGAGGGGGTTAATGTTTGAAAATATTCCATATGATCACCAAGCATCTTCACCAGGTAATTGAGCGTCTATGATACCTGAATTTCTAGATTTATTTTTACTTAATCCAATTTTTCTAGTCATTGCTGAAGATCCCCCTGTCAATCCATAGTCTAACTTGACCATCAATGCATAAATCGCAGGCAGTAATAACAATGCACTAATAGCAGCGAATACGAGTAAAATCATGATTGTATAAATAAACGGCTTAATTGCGGGAATTGGAATTAATAAAGCGCATGCTAAACCAGCTAAGGTACAACATGCAGCCTCAACGAGTGACATACCTGTAGATGATGCAGCCACTCTAATGGCATCTAGATCTCCGCCTAACTCTCTAACTCTGTTTGCTATATGTATGGAGAAATCTACTCCAACTCCCACCAGAATAGAACCAATCATTACTGTAACTAAAGATAATTCAACATCCATTATGTCCATTACCATCCACTGCATAGCCACAGTGAAAACTACCGGAAGCGTTGTCAAGAATGCATAATAACCATCTCTGAAAACAAATCCA
>OCVP010001089.1_pt1 | contig 11811 bp, 11 predicted proteins | sample 1539171 | NCBI WGS metagenome assembly OCVP01 (sample SAMEA51879418, study PRJEB22527) | metagenome
CTCGGTAGGAGTGAATTTTAATTTGACTCTTGAGAATTATTTATTTTCACTGGATTCTGATTCTTATGTTTCGATGGCAGAAGCTTTAAGACTAACAAAAATAGACCCTTCAATTTCAGCATCAGATCAAAGAAGATTGGTTTTTTTTATTGGTGATCCTGCAATGAAATTAGCTATTCCTGAACCTCAAATAATTATTACAAAAATTAATGATACTCCAATTAATGAATTTGATTCTAATATTCGAGGTCTTGATTTGGTAAATGTAAAGGGAAATATAATTGATTCTCAGGGACAGATAGCTAATGATTACCAGGGAGAATTAACCGTAACTTTTTATGATAAAGAAATTGATAGAACAACATTAGGGAATGATGGTACAACTGATAACCTTGGGAATCAAATTTTATTGAATTTTAAAACCTTGGGAGAAACCCTTTTTAGAGGTAAGTCAAGTGTTGTAGATGGAGAGTTTGATTTTGATTTTATTGTTCCTAAAGATGTTGGAATGGAAGTAGATTTTGGAAAATTCAGTTTTTATTCAAAACAATACAATAATTTAAAAGATAATAATGGATATGATCTTACGGTTAGAGTTGGAGGTATCAATGAAAATGCTGAGGAAGATAATCTTGGTCCAGAAATAGAGTTATTTATGAATGACGAATCCTTTATTAACGGTGGAATTACTAACGAAAACCCAAATTTGATTGTGAAACTTTTTGACGAGAATGGAATTAATACTTCAAGTGGAGTTGGTCATGATATTGTAGCAACGATAGATTCAGATCAGGCTAATTCTTACATATTAAATGATTATTATCAGGCAAATATTGATGATTTTCAGAATGGAACTATAAATTTCCCTCTCAATAATATCAGTGCCGGAGTTCATACCCTTAAATTAAAAGCATGGGATGTTTATAATAATTCTTCTGAATCTGAAATCGAATTTATGGTCTTTGATGAAGATGAAGATTTAGTTATTGATAATGTTTTGAATTATCCGAATCCATTTATTGATTACACAGAATTTTGGTTTAATCACAATAGTTCTACTCCTTTGAACGTTACAATACAAATATTTACTGTTTCAGGTAGATTGGTAAAAACGATATTCGGAGCAACTGATTCATCTGGAAATAATAGTTTTTCGAGAGATTTTTACTGGGACGGTAGGGATGATTTTGGAGACAAAGTTGCTAAAGGTGTTTACATATATAAGTTAAGTGTAAGGTCTGAAGCACTAAATAAAAGTGTATCAAAAATCGAAAAACTTGTAATACTATAAAACAGTATATTTGCTAACTATTATGAAAATGAAAAAACACATATTATTCTTTATAGCAGTTTTTTTTGCTTTAAAAATAAACTCTCAAACATCCACGGAAATTATTCCTAATCCTAATGATAGCAGGGTTATCACCACTGGTGTTCCATTTCTTTTAATTGCATCTGATGCTAGGGCTGCAAGTATGGGTGATATGGGTGTTGCAACCTCAGTTGATACATATTCACAATTTTGGAATCCTTCGAAATATGTCTTTTCAGAAACTAAATCTGGATTTGGACTTAGTTATACTCCTTATCTAAGTAAATTGGTAAATGACATTTCTCTTGGAAATTTAACTTATTTCAATAGAATTAATGAAAGAAGCGCATTTGCAGTCAGTTTAAGATATTTTTCTTTAGGTGAGATTGAAATTATTCAAGATGAATTTTCACAAGCTTTAATTGAAAAACCTAATGAGATGACAATGGATATTTCATACTCACTTAGATTGGCAGATCAATTTTCAATGGGTGTCGCACTACGTTATTTGAGATCTGATTTAAGAATTCAAGCAGTTGATGAAACTGCAAAAGCTGCCAGTTCATATGCTGTTGATATTTCTGCATATTACCAGGGTGAAGAACAAACATATGGTGATGTTGATGGTAGATGGAGGGCCGGTATGATTATTCAAAACCTTGGTCCAAAAATAAAATATGATGAATCTGGTTCTGAGACTTTTTTACCTACTAATCTTAGAGTTGGTGGTGGATTTGATTTTCTGTTAGATCAATATAACAAAGTTGCAGTTACTGCAGAGGTTACGAAATTATTAGTCCCCACCCCTCCATTATACGGAACATTTACTGATTACATTGATAACAATCAAAACGGAGTTTTTGATGAGGGTGATGAGCAGTCAGGCAACTCCTACACAGGAATTGTTGACGGTCAGTCTACTGATGTTGATTTTTTGTCTGGTGTTTTTCAATCTTTTTCAGATGCTCCAGGTGGATTTAGTGAAGAATTAAAAGAATTTACTTGGGCTCTTGGTGCTGAATATGTTTATGATGATTCTTTTGCCTTAAGAGCTGGATATTTTAACGAAAGTGAGGATAAAGGAGCAAGAAAATTTTTAGCCCTTGGTGCTGGTTTTAAGTTTTCTGGAACTAGAGTAGATTTATCATATCTTTTCTCTGCCTCTAAGGTTCCAAGCCCCCTTGAAAATACTCTAAGATTTTCTCTTACCTTTGATTTCGGCTCCAACTCATATTTAGAATACTAGTTTTTCTTGTTAAAATATTTTATTTTGTCTTTTGCAATGGACAATCTATGTCTTATTTTTGTGGATTCAATACTAACCTATGAAGAAAATCACTAAAGACACATATTTATCTTGGTACGAGGATATGTTATTTTGGAGAAAGTTTGAAGATAAACTAGCTGCGGTTTACATACAGCAGAAAGTTAGAGGGTTTTTACACCTTTACAATGGCCAAGAAGCTGTCCTTGCAGGTTCTCTTCATGCCATGGACTTATCCAAGGATAAGATGATTACAGCTTACAGAAATCATGTTCAACCAATCGGAATGGGAGTTGACCCAAAAAGAGTTATGGCTGAATTATATGGTAAAGCGACTGGTACTTCTCAAGGTTTGGGAGGTTCTATGCATATATTCTCCAAGGAACATCGATTTTATGGAGGTCATGGTATTGTTGGTGGGCAGATTCCACTTGGTGCTGGTATAGCATTTGGTGATAAATATCATGGGAGTGATGCTGCAACTCTATGCTATTTTGGTGATGGTGCTGCGAGACAGGGATCATTACATGAAACATTCAATTTGGCGATGTTGTGGAAACTACCAGTGGTGTTTATATGCGAAAATAACGGCTATGCTATGGGGACATCTGTTGAAAGAACATCTAATACAACTGATATCTGGAAATTAGGTTTAGGTTACGAAATGCCATGTGGCCCAGTTGATGGTATGGATCCTGTAAAGGTTGCAAAGGCTGTAGACGAAGCTATATTAAGAGCCAGAAATGGTGATGGGCCAACTTTCTTAGAAATGAAAACATATAGGTATAGAGGCCATTCAATGAGTGATGCCCAACATTACAGAACAAAGGATGAAGTTGCAGAGTACAAAAAAATTGACCCTATTACTAAGGTCAAGGAACTTATTCTAAAAAAGAAATACGCAACACAAAAACAAATAGATGAAATTGATTTAAGGGTAAAAGATATGGTTAAAGAATGTGAAAAATTCGCTGAAGAATCTTCCTATCCTGAAAAAAATATTATGTATGATTCTGTTTACGAACAGGATAATTATCCATTTTTAAAACATAAAATTTAATTATGGCTGAGTTAATTAAAATGCCTCGCTTGAGTGATACCATGGAAGAAGGAACAGTTGCAACCTGGTTTAAAAAGGTAGGTGATACTGTACAGGAGGGAGAGATTTTAGCCGAAATTGAAACTGATAAGGCAACCATGGAATTTGAATCATTCTATGAAGGTACCTTGTTATACATTGGAATTCAGGAAAATGAAACCGCAAAAGTTGATGCTCCTCTTGCTATTATTGGAAATCCAGGTGATGATATCGAGTCTATTTTAGGCGGTGGTATAGAATCAGTTGTAGAGGATAAAAGTGAGATTTCAGAACAAGAAGACAATCCTATTGAACAAACTCAAGATATTGAAATACCAGAAAGTGACGATGTTCACGTTGTTTCAATGCCTAGATTAAGTGATACTATGGAGGAAGGAACAGTTGCATCCTGGTTCAAAAAAGTTGGTGATGAGGTTGAGGAGGGCGAGATTTTAGCTGAAATTGAGACAGATAAAGCTACAATGGAATTTGAGTCTTTTTACTCAGGAACATTACTTCACGTTGGTCTAGCCGAAGGAGATTCTGCAAAAGTTGATTCATTACTTGCTATAATTGGTCCAAAAGGTACAGATGTTAATCCTTATTTAAGCGGCAGTAAAAAAACTGCAGAAAAACCAAAAACTCAAGAAGCTGTTCAAGAAGTTATTGAGACTAAGTCTGAGAAAAAAATTGATGATTCATCAAAAACTACAACAAAAACAGATCGGATTTTTATTTCACCATTGGCTAAAAAATTAGCTAAGGAAAAGAACCTTGATATTTCAATGATTCAAGGAACTGGTGACAGCGGAAGAATTATTAAAACTGACATTGAAAACTATAAAGAACCATCGATTGTTCAGCCAGTTACTAATATTGTTTCAGATTCCAATGTTATTCAAGACTATACTGAGGTTAATCACTCTCAAATGAGAAAGGTTATCGCTAAAAGACTGTCTGAATCTAAATTTTCAGCACCTCATTATTATTTAAATATTGAGCTTGATATGTCTGAAACTATCGCGTTTAGAAAACAGTGTAATTCAATCCCAGATACAAAAATCTCATTCAACGATATTATCATAAAAGCTTGTGCTGTTGCTTTAAGAAATAACCCGAGTGTAAATTCTCAGTGGTTTGATGACAAGATTAGATATAATAATTTTGTCAATATAGGAGTTGCAGTAGGGGTGGAGGATGGTTTAATAGTCCCAGTATTAAAAAATGCTGATAAAATGAGTGTTGCAGACATTAGCAATTCAGTCAAGGAGATGGCAGGTTTAGCAAGGGATAAAAAACTTACACCTGATATGATGCAGGGTAGTACTTTTACAATATCAAATCTTGGGATGTTTGGTATCGAAAGTTTTACTTCAATAATTAATCCACCAAATTCAGTAATTCTTTCGGTTGGTGCAATTGTTCAGAAGCCTGTTGTCAAAGAGGGAGAAATTGTTGCAGGAAATACTATGAAATTAACTTTGGCATGTGATCACAGAGTTGTTGACGGATTGACAGGGGCTAAATTTTTACAAGCTCTAAAGCCTCTTATTGAAAATCCATTATCAATGCTAATTTAGCAATATCAAAATGTCTAAAAATATAATCATTACAGGTACTAGTTCGGGTATTGGCTTTGAACTAGTGAACATTTTTTCAAAAAAAAATCACAGAGTTTTAGCTTTATCAAGAGATAATTCTAAGTTAAGAGAGTTAAAATTAGATGGTGTTGATGCGATTGATTTTGATTTAAATCATAATGATTATGGAAAAATAAATGAGTTTTTAAAAAAAGTTGAAAAAATTGATATTTTAATCAACAACGCGGGTTATCTTGTAAATAAACCTTTTAAAGAAACTACTCTTGAGGATTTTCAAATGGTATATTCCACAAATGTTTTCTCGGTTGCAATGCTTATCAAAAATACAATCGATTTTATGGAATCAGGTTCTAATGTTTTAAATATTAGTTCTATTGGTGGTATCCAAGGAAGTGTAAAATTTCCAGGTCTTTCAGCTTACAGCTCAAGTAAAGGAGCATTGAATATTTTAACCGAAATGTTAGCAGAGGAATATAAAGATCGAGGAATTCACTTTAATTCTCTTGCTTTAGGTTCAGTTCAAACTAAGATGTTAGAAAAAGCTTTTCCAAATTTTACAGCTTCCACTTCAGCGTTAGAAATGGCAGAATACATATATAATTTTTCTACCAATGGTTACAGGTTGATGAATGGAAAAGTTATATCAGTTTCATCGACCACCCCGTAAATGGAACAAATATTTGATAAAATACCTAAATCTTCAGTAGAGTATGTAAGGGATCTTATTTCCTCTGAAAATATCATTTTTAAATTAAAAAAATCAAGAAGAACTAAACATGGTGATTTTTCAATCAAAAAAAATGGATTGGTGATTATCACTATAAATGAAGATTTAAATGCTTACAGATTTTTGATAACATTAATTCATGAAATATCTCATTATTTCTCTGTCAAAAACTATGGTGTACATATTAAACCCCACGGGATTGAATGGAAAAATACTTTTAAAAAACTATTACTTCCTATAATAAATAAAGATATTTTTCCGGATAAAATATTAAAGTTTCTTTCTAATTATGCTAAAAATCCAAAAGCATCAACTGATTCGCATTCTGATTTAAGTCTTGCCTTAAATAATTATAATATCAGTAAGTCAAAATATGTTTTTAATCTCAATAATGGTGAAATTTTTAGAGCCTCAAACAAGAGAAAATATAAAATGATAAAAAAATTAAGAAAAAGGTATGAATGTATGGACGTATCAAGCAAAAAACTATATTTGTTTAACCCAAATGCTGTAGTTGAAGAGATTATTTATGAGTGATAAAAATAAAATTAGAGTTGCCGTGAGTGGATATTTTGATCCGATACATGTTGGTCATTTAGAATATTTAAAGATGGCTAAAGAATTAGGTGATTCTTTGGTTGTTATTGTGAATAATAACCATCAATGTAAGCTAAAAAAAGGGAAGCCTTTTATGGATCAGAATGACAGGCTTGAAATCGTTAAAGCTTTAAGATTTGTTGACGAGGTTTTTCTTTCAATTGATAAAGACAGAACTGTATGTAAATCTCTTGAGGCCGTAAGACCAAATATATTTGCAAATGGTGGAGACAGGGCAACAAGTGAAGTTCCTGAGACACCTATTTGTAAAAAATATAACATTAAAATGGTTGATGGACTTGGTGATAAGATAAGAAGTTCCTCTAACCTTACTGGTTTAAAAGAAATTAAGTAGCTATTTCTTTTGATACATTTTTCTCACTTTTTTATATAAATTAGATGAGTAGACAAAGTCGGTAACTGCCTGATTATCCGTTTTAAATATATTTGATTTGCTACCTTCCCATTCTAAAATTCCGTTTTTTAGAAATATGATTTTTTCCCCTATTTCCATTACTGAATTCATATCGTGAGAATTTATTATTGTAGTTATATTTCTCTCTTCAGTAATTTCTTTAATCAAATTATCGATTACAATAGCTGTTTTGGGATCTAAACCAGAATTTGGTTCGTCACAGAACAAATACTCGGGATTATTGACAATTGCTCTTGCAATTGCAACTCTTTTTTGCATTCCTCCGGATGCTTCACTAGGCATCTTCTTATTGCTGTTTTCTAACTCAACTCTTTTGAGTACCAGGTTCACTCTGTCAAGCATTTCATCAAAAGGTAGATTTTTAAACATCTTTAAGGGAAACATAACATTTTCTTCAATTGACATAGAATCAAAAAGTGCACTTCCTTGAAATACTGTACCTATTCTCGATTCTAGTTCCATCTTTTGATTATCGTTCATTTTTTCAAAATCTCTGTCGTTAAAAATGATTTTTCCTGAATCGTGTTTATGTAAACCTAGTAGGCATTTCATAAAAACTGTTTTACCAGAACCAGTTTGACCAATAATTAAACTGGTTTTTCCCTTTTCAAATTCACACGAGATTCCCTTGAGAACAGGTTTTTCATTAAATGATTTTTTTATGTTTTTAACCCTTATCATTATCCTAGCAACATTTGAGTTATTAAAAAGTTAAAAACAACAATTGAAACACTGGTCCATATAAATGATTTAGTACTTGCTTTACCAACCTCGAGTGCTCCACCCTTCATATAATAACCATGAAAGGATGGTACAGTTGCTAAAATAAAAGCAAAAACAAAACTTTTAATAAAAGCATAAGTCATATGAAATGGAACAAAGTCGGTTTGTATTCCTTCAATAAATGCACTCATTGTACTGTAGCCTCCATATACACAAGCGATCATACCACCCAATATTCCTAAAAACATTGCGATTGAAATTAAAAATGGATATAAAAGTAATGCAATAACTTTAGGAAACACTAAGTAGTTAATTGAGTTAATCCCCATTACCTCCAAAGCATCAATTTGTTCTGTTACTCTCATTGACCCAATACTTGAAGTAATAAACGACCCTACTTTACCTGCCATAATAATAGAAATAATTGTTGGTGCAAACTCAAGTATAATAGTTTCTCTAGTAGCAAATCCAACCAAATAATCAGGGTAGAAAGAACCTGTCATACTTAATGCTAATTGAATTGTAATTACACCTCCGATAAAGAAAGAAACAAATGAAATAATTCCTAATGAATTTACTACGGTGTCTTCAGTATCTTTTAAAATAAGCTCTTTCATCACCTTCCATTTGGTAGGTTTATGAAGCATTTTTTGCAACATAATTATATATAAGCCAATGTTATGAAAAAAATTCATTTAGAATTTATTGAAAAATTAATTTACAATAATTTAACAATAAAGTCTATGTAGAATGCCTATTTTTATATTTTAAATTTTTTTATGATAAGGTTTATTTTACTCTTTTCTTTTTCATTTCTTTTATCCTGTTCTTCAGACAATAAGAATTTAGAAAAACCAAAACTAGTTGTTGCAATTGTTGTTGATCAAATGCGTTACGATTTTTTAGAAAATTTATCACATAGATTTTCTGAAAATGGTTTTAATCGATTAATTAATGAGGGTTATAATTGTAAAAACAACTTCTTTAACTATGTACCCACAGTTACTGGCCCTGGACATTCTTCGGTGTCTACTGGATCGACTCCTATGACTCATGGAATAGTTGGAAATAACTGGTATGATAGAGAAAAAAGTAAATCTATCTACTGCACTGATGATAGTAATTATGATCACATAGGTGGTGACGATTATTCTGGGAATAAATCCCCAAACAATTTATTGGTTGAAACATTTGCTGACATTAATAAATATTACAACCCAGAGGCAAAGACAATCTCTGTTGGCATTAAAGACAGAGGATCAATTTTAATGGGTGGAAAAAATGCTGATGCAGCGTATTGGTATTATGGAAAAGAAAGGGCGCAATGGATTACTAGCACCTATTATATGCAAAAATTACCATCTTGGGTTGAAAATTTCAATATGGAAGATAATTTAGAAAAATATCTAGAAGAATGGGTGCCACTTTATGAAATTTCAACCTATGATAATTTTGAAATTGACAATAATAATTTTGAAAAATTATTCAAAGGAAAAGATGATTCAGCGTTTCCATATGACACAAAATCTTTGATGAAACATAATGATTGTTTTGATATGATAAAGGAAACGCCTTATGGAAATGAAATGACTACTGATTTTGCAATGGAAGCAGTAATAAATGAGAAGTTAGGTAAAAGAGGTGTAACTGATGTATTAACTATCAGCTATTCTTCAACAGATTATATTGGTCACAGTTTTGGGGTGGCATCTGTAGAAACTCAGGACACATATATCCGTCTAGACAAAGAAATTGAAAAACTTTTATTGTTTTTAGATAACGAACTGGGTGAAAATAAATACACGTTATTTTTGACCGGTGATCATGGTGTGCTTGAAATACCTGCGTTATTAAGTAGTAATGGATTTGATGCAATGTCAATTAGCGAAAAGGATATGAAAAGAGATGTTTTAAAACAGCTTGAAACTGTTTTAAAAACCAATGTAAAAAGTATAATTAGTGATGTAGATAATAATCAAATCTATCTTAATGATGAAGTAATTGGTAAGCTAGGTCTAAGCAAAAATGAGGTTATAACTGAGATTATTAAAGTGTTAGAGTCTTTTGATTTTATTTCTAATGCCTATTCAAGTAATTATATATTGAATTCCAAAGATCTTAATGGATATGAAAAATTGATTCAAAATGGTTTTCATGAAAAAAGAAGTGGAGATGTGGCATTAATCCTTAAGCCTAATGTTATTTTCTATGACGGAAAAGGGACCACGCATGGTTCTGGGTATAATTATGACACTCATGTTCCTCTAATATTTTTTGGTTCAGGAATCAGAAATGGTGAAACGGAAAGGATAACTGAAATTCCAGATATTGCCCCAACAATTTCAAAGATATTGGGACAAAAAATGAAAAATTCAACAGGGAAGTCTTTAGATTTTATTTTTGATTAATATCACTATTAAGCTTATTAATGTAGTATAGAATATTTTCCTTTCCAATATGTTTTGTACTTGATGTAAGAAATATTTCAGGTAAATATTCCCAGTTTTCTAATATTACACTCTTGTAATTTTTTATTTTTTCCTCAATACCACTATTTGGATTTCCATCCTGTTTTAATTTATCAATTTTGGTAAATACTATTGAAAAGGCAATTTTATTTATCGTTAGCCAACGCATAAATTCAATATCAATTTTTTGAGCCTCATGTCTAACATCGACTAATATAAAAGCTGAAATCAATTGATTTCTGTTAATAAAATAGTCGGTAATCAGTTTTTGAAAATTTTTCTTTTCAGATTTTGAAGCTCTAGCATAACCATAACCAGGTAAATCAACTAAATGCCAAGACGAGTCAATTAAAAAATGATTAATTAGTCTGGTTTTTCCAGGTTTAGACGAAGTTTTTGCTAGTTTTTTATTGTTGGTCAACATATTTATTAAAGATGATTTTCCAACATTACTTCTGCCGATAAATGCATATTCAGGCAAATCACTTTTTGGGCAATCTTTGGCGTTTTGATTGCTTACAATAAATTTCGCACTTTTAATATTCATTATTTTACGGTAATTTTTGAAGTGAGCCAATCAATAAGGATGGCATTAAATTTACCTGGATGCTCCATCATTGGTGCATGACCACATTTATCAATCCAAAAAAGATCAGAATTTGGAAGAAGTTTATGGAATTCATCCGCAACTTCGGGTGGGGTTACATTATCGTTTTTCCCCCAGATTATACATGATGGGAGTTTCATTTTTGGTAAATCCTCTGCCATATTGTGTCTAATTGCGCTTTTAGCCATAGCTAAAATTTTAATAAGCTTATTTCTGTCATTTACTGTTTTAAAAACATCATCAACAAGCTCCTTTGTTGCTGTTTTGGGATAATAAAAAACCTCTTCAACCTTTTTCTTTATAACATTGTAGTCACCTCTTTTGGTGTACCCACTTCCCATGCCTTTTTCATAAAGTCCAGAGCTTCCAGTAAGAATTAGTCCCTTGGCTTTATTAAAAAGTTTTGTGTAGTAAAGACCTATATGTCCTCCCAGTGAATTGCCCATTAAGACAAAATCCTTGATTTTTTTATGGATTATGAATCTATCTAAAAATTTAGCTAATTCTTTTACTGAGGTTTTAAGTAATGGAAGATCGTATATGGGTAGGACGGGCATAATAACCTTAAAATTTCTATCTCTGAAAAAATTTGTAACCTCGTTAAAATTACTAAGATTACCCATCAATCCGTGAAGAACAATTATAGGGAAGCCTTCTCCTTCTTCTATATATTTATAGCCATTTTCTTCAATTAAATTAAAATTCATTTTCAAAAATTTAATTCAAAATTAGTCAAATTTATTTACAAACTAATATTTAAAATCACTGATTAACAATTAATCAACAACGGGTGTTAATTACTTACAGTAAAAATATAACCACTTGTTTATCAGTAGTTTAGCTATTTTTTTTATTTAATATGTGGGTAAAATCTTAAGCAAATCCTAATTTTATTAACAATGTGGTAAAATGTGGTAAAATGTGGTAAAATTTTTAGTAAATTTGAGATTACATAGCTGAGAAATACATTGAACTATTTAATTGGAACATACAACTGT
>OCVP010001093.1_pt1 | contig 11793 bp, 14 predicted proteins | sample 1539171 | NCBI WGS metagenome assembly OCVP01 (sample SAMEA51879418, study PRJEB22527) | metagenome
GGGGACAAATGAGTTTTTGGGGAGCAACAGTAATAACAAATTTATTTAGTGCAATACCACTTGTGGGAGAGAGTATAACAACTTGGTTATGGGGTGGTTACTCAGTTGACAATCCAACTTTAACAAGATTTTTTACTCTTCATTACTTGATACCGTTTTTAATACTAGGGCTTGTAGTACTTCACATATGGGCGTTACATGTTCCTGGAAATAACAATCCAGTTGGTATTGATATTAAAAAACCTTCTAAAGATACAGTTCCGTTTCATCCATACATCGTAATTAAAGATGCTTTTGCGTTATTAATGTTTTGTATTGTTTTTGCGTTGTTTGTATTTTATCAGCCAAATATTTTAGGTCATGCTGATAATTATATCGAGGCGGATCCACTTGTAACTCCTGCTCATATAGTTCCTGAGTGGTACTTATTACCTTTTTATGCGATCTTAAGATCTGTTCCTGATAAACTTATGGGTGTTGTTGCTATGTTATCAGCTATTTTAATTTTAGCTGCTTTACCATGGTTGGATACGTCAAAAGTTAGATCAGCAGTTTTCAGACCGTTATTTAGACAGTTCTACTGGATCTTGGTAGCTGATGTTTTAATTCTAGGATATGTAGGGGCGATGCCAGCTGAAGGATTGTACTTGTTAATTGCAAGAGTTGCTACAGCGTATTACTTTGCGCATTTTTTAATTATTCTTCCAGTTTTAGGATGGAAAGAAAAAACTACCCCGCTGCCTTTGAGTATTACCGAGCCAGTTTTAGGAGGCTCGCCAAATTTAGCTGCAGCAAGGAGTGATGAAAAAATAGAAAAAACAATAAAGTGAGAAAGTTAAAAAATATTTTTTTTGTATTAATATTCTCAGTTATAGTACTAAATTCATCTAACTCTGCTGAAAAATCACCTCCTTTTTTAGAGACTAAATGGACTTTCAAAGGTCTCTTTGGAAAATTTGATAGAGCATCACTTCAAAGGGGTTATCAAGTATATACAGAAGTATGTGCATCTTGCCATTCTATGAAATATTTAACCTATAGAAATTTAGCAGAAAAGGGTGGACCAGAATTTTCTGAAGCAGAGGCCAAAGCAATAGCTGCAAGTTTTGAGGTAACAGATGGCCCGGACAGCACTGGAGAAATGTTTGTAAGACCAGCCAAATTATCTGATAAATTTGTGATGCCATATGCTAATGAGCAAGAAGCTAAAGCTGCTAATGGTGGTGCTTATCCACCAGATATGTCTGTTCTAGTTAAGGCAAGAAAAGGCGGAGCAGATTATATTTATTCCTTATTGTTAGGATATTCTGAACCACCAGAGGGTGTAGAACTTGATGATGGTGTTTATTACAATAAGTATATGTATGGTAATAAAATTAAAATGCCAGCTCCTTTATCTGATGATTTAATTGAGTATACAGATGGAACAAAAGCTACAGCTGAGCAAATGTCTAAAGATGTTACAAATTTTCTGATGTGGTCAGCAGAACCACATTTAGAGCAAAGACATAAAACAGGATTTAGAGTTATAGCTTATTTGATAATATTGACTGTATTGGTTTACTTTACAATGAAGAAGATATGGTCACGTGTTGAATCTAAAGTTTAGAACATCCCCATCTTTAACGATATAATCTTTGCCTTCTAATCTCATTTTGCCGTTTTCTCTTGATTTTAACCAACCACCACTACCAACGAAATCTTGATAAGACACAGTTTCTGCTCTTATAAAACCTTTTTCAAAATCTGTATGAATTATACCTGCTGCTTGAGGTGCCATGCAATTTTTGTTAATTGTCCAAGCCCTTGTCTCCTCAATTCCTGAAGTAAAAAACGTCTCTAAAGATAAAAGGTCATATCCTTTTTTGATTAATAAATTTAATCCAGTATCATCTACGTTGATCATTTTCATATAGTTTTTTCTTTCTTCATTTTCTAGTTCATTTAATTGATTTTCTATTTCAGCTGAAATAGTTAGAGTGTTTTTAGAACCATATTTTTCAATAAAACTTTTTGTATAATCATTGCCTTTATCAATGCTATTTTCATCAACATTACAAACATACAATTTAGGTTTTGTTGACAATAATCCTGACAATTTAACATCTTTTTTATCAAATTCTTCGTATAATTTATTTATATCATCGTTATCATTAATTAAATTCTGAGCTCTTTCTAGAATTTGGTTTTGATTTTCATCATTATTTTTTTTATTTTTCTTATCTAGTCTTTTTTGAATAGATTCCAAATCTGCTAAAGACATTTCTGTTTCAATTATTTCTAAATCTCTAATTGGATCAACTGTTGGATTTACATTCTGAATATCATCTGAGTCAAAACATCTAATTAAATGAATAACAGCATCTACTTCTCTTATATGGGATAAGAATTTGTTACCTAATCCTTCACCTTTAGAGGCTCCTTCGACTAATCCTGCTATATCAACAAAAGATATTGTAGTATTTATTTTTTTTTTTGAATTTGAAATTTTAACCAATTCATCTAACCTATAATCTGGTACAGGAACTACACCTATATTTGGATCTATCGTACAGAAAGGAAAATTTGCTGCTTGAGCTTTACTTGAATTTGTAAGTGCATTAAATAAAGTAGATTTACCAACATTTGGTAAACCAACTATACCACACTTAAAACCCATTTAATTATTGTTAACTTTGCTTGAGAATAAATCTAATTTTTTATCTATTAAAATAGCAATAGAGTCTATTATATTGTGAGTAATTTTTTCTAAGTGTTCTTGTTCATCATCAGAAAAATCATTTAAAACAAAGTCTGATACAGACATTTTATTCTCTGGCTTTCCAATCCCAATCCTCACTCTTGAATAGTCTTTTCCAATAAATTTATCAATTGAAGCAACTCCATTGTGACCTGCACTTGATCCACCAAATTTTGCCTTTATTTTTCCAAACTCTACATCTAGATCATCATGAAAAACAATTACATCTTCTGCATCTATTTTGAAATATTCAAGCAATTCTCTGATACATATTCCTGAGTTGTTCATGAAAGTCAGAGGTTTGATAGCATAAATTTTCTTTTCCCCAATATTACCTGTTGTAAGTAAACCCTTAAATTTTGGCTTTTGCTTTGAAAGACCAAATTTTTGATTTATGGCATCTACAACTTTAAAACCTATATTATGTCTATTATTATGACTGTTTGGGGTTGGATTGCCCAAACCTACGAGTAACAACATTTTATTTTATTATTATTTTCACAGATTATTATTTTTTCTCTGCTGGAGCTTTTCCTTCTTCTTTTCCTTTATCACCATCTGCAGCTTTTTCTGCACCTTCTTCAGGTTTAGCATCTCCATCCGCAGCTGCCTCTGCAGCTTCTCCACCTTCTCCCTCAGCTTCTGCTGGTTTTTCAGGCTCTTTAACAACCGTTGGTGCTGCGACGGTTGCGATTACAAAGTCTCTTCCTTGAATTGTAGGTGTTACATTTTCAGGTAAATTTATAAAAGATATTTTAATACTTGCTCCAATATCTAAGTTATTTAGATCTACAACTAACTCTGTTGGTATGTTTTCTGTAGGACATCTTAATTCAACTTTACGTCTTACGATATTCAAAACCCCACCTCTTTTTAATCCTGGTGACAATTCGTGGTTTATAAATTTAACTGGAATTTCTAAAATTACTTTTGCACCTTTAACAATTCTTAAAAAATCTAAGTGTATAGGCTCATCTGTAACCGTATCAAAATCAATAACTCTTGGTAAAACTTTTTGTTCTTTCCCATCAATATTAATTGAAATTATATTTGATAAAATATTTTCTTTATTTAATAAATTTTTTACTTCTTTAACAGAGACAGAGATTTTTTGATTTGGCTCTTCTCCTCCATAAATTATTCCTGGAACCATACCTTTACTTCTAAGTGATTTTACTTCACCCTTAGTTTTTGTTTCTCTTATTGTGGCTGCTAATAAACTCATAAAGTGTCGGGTTTTTAACTTATGAAACTAAATTTTACAAGTAAATTATTTAAATAGATCTGATACCGAAGTAGAATTTGATATTCTTTTAATGGCTTCTCCCACTAAATTTGAGATTGTCAATACCTCAATATTCTTGGCTTTTTTAACTTTCATAGAATTATCTATTGTATCAGTTACAACTAAATTTTTTATCGAAGATTTCTTAATTTTTTCAACAGCATTACCACTTAATACACCATGTGTTACATACACATGAACATCTTTAGCTCCTCTTTTTTTTAATTCAGAAGCTGCATTTACAATTGTTCCACCAGAGTCGATTATATCATCAACTAATATACAAGTTTTATTTTTCACATTTCCAATTACATTCATCACTTCTGATTTTCCAGGAGCAGGTCTTCTTTTGTCTACTATTGCTAAATCTACATTTAACAATTTTCCTAAAGCCCTTGCTCTTGCGGTACCACCGACATCTGGAGCAACACAGATTATATTATTTTTTTTTAATTTCTTTTTTATATGTCTAGCAAATATTGGAGTTGCAAATAAGTTATCTACAGGAATATCAAAAAATCCTTGAATTTGTCCAGAATGTAAATCAACTGTAACGACTCTATCTGCTCCTGCTTTTGCAATAAGATTAGATACAAGTTTTGCAGATATAGATGTTCTAGGAACCACCTTTCTATCTTGTCTTGCATATCCAAAATATGGGATCACAGCAGTTATGTTTTTGGCCGATGATCTTTTTAAAGCATCAATCGATAGTAGTAATTCCATTAAATTGTCATTTGCAGGAGATGAAACGGATTGAATTAAAAAAATACTATTGCCTCTAATATTTTCATTAATTTCGATATAGATTTCTCCGTCTGCAAATTTTCTTATGTTTGAATTCACTAGTCTATTTTTTAAAAATTTAGATATTTTTTGACTAAGATGTTTATTACTGTTTCCTGTGAGAATTTTCATCCGAGATGACCTATTTAATCATAATTGCAGAAATATTTCTACCATAATCGTTATGCTTATTTTTTTTTGATCTCCTAGAACTAAAAAAGTTATTTTCTAGAGCGTAGGTATCTTTTCTTATTATATCTATTTTTTTAACTCCATTTTCATAAAATTGAGATTTTATATATTTGCTTAAATCAAAATAAATTTTTTTCTTTTTAAATGTGAAGAAATTCACATTTTTTTTATTTTTATCCTTAAACAATTTTAAAAAATCATTTTTTACTTCGTAACTATTTTTTTTTATACATGGCCCAATGCAAGCAATCATATCTTTCTCTGAGCATCCATTTTTTTTTAAAAGCTGAATTGTTTTTTTTACTATTCCCTTAAAAGCACCTTTCCACCCAGCATGTATTGCACCAACAAATTTTTGCTTTTTTTCTATAATTAGAATTGGTGCACAATCTGCAGTGAGTATACTAATCGCAATATTTTGCTTATTTGTAATCATCGCGTCTCCAGTCAATCTTTTTTTTGGAACACCACTTATTTTATAAACTTTGTTACTGTGAATTTGATTAAGAGAAACTAGATTTCCACTTGTGCAGCCTATTTTTTTTGAAACTATTTTTAAATTTTTACTTATATTAGCAATTTTATCTCTTGAACCTTTTCCACAATTTAAGCTTTTGTAGATTCCTTTTGAGGTGCCTCCTAATCTATTGAAAAAATAATGTGAAATGGATTTTTGATCTCTAAAAATTTTTGACTTAATCACTTAAAACCCAAATTAAAATTATTTTTGGATTTGCTTACAAATAATACTTTAAACAAAGAGCCCATATATTTTGCATCAATTAATCTTTTTATTCTATAAAATATGTCAGCTTTCTTACTAAATTGTAAATTTTTACTTATTATCTCAGCTCTTTTTAATATTCCTAATTTAATTAAGAAATTACCTTGGGTTGTTATTAAAGATTTCAAATTAGAATTTGCAAACTCTTTCTTGTACATTTTAAAATTTATTAAATGAGTAATATCTGAATTATAGGGATTTTCTAAAAAACTAATTTTTCTATGCTTCTCAACACTTTGCAAAGTATTTTTCATTTTTCCACTGGTAAAGCCATAGTCTATCATTAATAAACCACCATTATTTTTAAAAATAAAATTCGCTATTTCGTTAACAAATTTCATTGCTGAAGGTGAATATTCAACAAATTTTTCTTTTTTTATATCCTTACCTAAATATTTCTCAATTATTTTTGACGACACTTTTTGATCACAAACTTCAAACTTATTTTTTTTGTATGCTACATATTTTTCATACCAATTATTGCTTTTCTTTAAAAACTGTTTGATAGGAAAAGCATCAAAAAACTCATTAGCCAAGAATATAGTTGGAGCCTTTGGAATTTCTTTTAAATTTCTAATCCAACTTGCTTTTTTCTTATCTATTTTACTCTTCTGAATTTTTATCAGTAATGGACTTTTTTCTAAAATTAAGAAATTGGCAGATAAATTAATTTCACTAAAATTATTTAAAGTTTTTATAATTTGTGACATCATCTCACCGTTGCCTGCACCTAGTTCTATAATATTTATTTTTTTTGGTTTTTTTAAATTCTCCCAAAATGAAATTAACCAAATAGATATCATTTCTGAAAAAAGAACAGAAATATTAGGAGATGTTATGAAGTCACCTTTTTTTCCGAAAGGATTTTTTTTAATATAATAACCATTATCTTTGTCATACAAAGATTTGTAAATAAATCTATCCAATGAGATTTTTTTATTGTGTCCTATTAGCATTTTTATAATAGATGATAATTAATCCGCAGGTTAGTGCTATACAACTTATTATTTGCCCCATACTCAAGTTGAAAAATAAATAACCTAGTTGTTGATCAGGTTCTCTGAAGAACTCGATAACAAATCTAAAAAAAGAGTATAAAATTAAAAAATACCCCGAAATAATCCCAGGTATGTTCCTTAATCTATTAAACAACATACTTAAAATAATAAATAGAACAACCCCCTCAAATATTGCCTCATAAATTTGTGAAGGATGTCGATTTAAATCATCAATTTTTATAAACTTTACTGACCATGGTACATTTGTTTCTATGCCATAAAGTTCTGAGTTTATGAAATTTGATATTCTTCCTAAAAAAATTCCTATAGGAGAACAAACAGCAACCACATCTAAATAACTAAAAATATTTTGATTTTTATTTTTGCAGAAAAAATAAGTTCCTATAATAATTCCAATTAGTGCACCGTGAAAAGACATGCCTCCTTGCCAAATTTTTATAATCTCAACTGGATTACTAATAAAATAAATTGGGTCATAAATAATTACATATCCAAGTCTTCCACCAAGGATGATACTTATGATCAAATAAGTTATATAATCGTCAAAATATTCTTTTTGAGTGCTATCTTTAATTAGTTTGTTCTTTGCAAAATACCAACCAAATACTAAGCCAAATATATAAGACAAGGAATACCATCTAATTTCTAATGAAAAGATCTCAAAAGCGACTGGGTCAAAATTATTAATAAACATTTAATTGTAATATTATAAATATTACTTAAACTTTGATAAGAAATTATTATGTCAAAATCAAGATTCGTATTTGATAAATTTGCAAAATTTTTGGAAGAAGGACTGGTCAATTACAAAGATTTTAGTGATGAAGTCGTAAATATTTTACGATCAAAAAAAGAAGAAATTATCCTTAAAATGAATTTAGTAAGTAAAGATGAAATCGATATATTAAATAAAAGAATTGAAAAATTAGAAAAAAAAATTGCTGAAAAAAAAATAAAAAAAAAAACTAAACGGGCAAAGAAATAATAACTTTTAATCCACCTAAACTAGACTTATCAAATTTAAGATCTCCCCCATGTGATTTTACGACATCTGATGATATAGCTAAGCCAAGACCAACACTTGACTTTGTTTCTGATCTACTTTTGTCAATTTTATAAAATGGCTTCAAAACATTTTGATGTTCTTTCTGTGGTATTCCTGGACCATCATCCTCAATTGAAATATTGATAGTTGATCTTCCTTTTTTTAAATATAATTCAACATTGTCAGCAAATTTTAAAGAATTATCTATTAGATTATTGATACATCTACTAATTAAATTCTTTCTTCCATCAAAATAAACCTTTTCTTTTAAAAAATATTTTATATTTGGTTTCTCATATTTTTTACAAATATCTTCAAGAAGAACAGAAATATCAAACGTTTCAGTCTTATCTTTTGCCCCAGATCTTGCGAATTGAAGATATTCATTTAACATTTTTTCCATTTCATCAACATCTCTTGAGAGTTTCTCTACAACACTCTTATCTTTAATCATTGCTATTTGAAGTTTTATCCTTGTCAAAGGTGTTCTTAAATCGTGGCTGATACCTGATAGCATCTCAGATCTTTGATTAAGATGTCTAATTATTCTTTTTCTCATTTTGTCAAACTCTAAACCAGCTTTTCGGATTTCGAGTGCTCCAGAAGGTCTAAATTCGTCAATATCTTCTCCTCGACCAAATCTTTCAGATGCCTCTGCAAGTTTAGTTATGGGTCTAGTTTGATTCTTTAAAAAAATTATTGCTACTGCTATCATTAACAATGCTGGCAATGTTATCCAAAGACCAAATAATCTAGCCGAACTTGTAGTTAGTCTGTCCCTTGGAATATAAAATTGAAAATATCCTTTTGAATATCCTATTTTCAAGTCAATAACCTCTTTGAAGTTTGTTGTATCAAACCAATAAGTTAAATTTTTTTTCTTTAACTCTCTTCGTAATGATCGATCTACTGGACTGAACCATCTTTCTGGTATTTTATCTGGTAAGATTTTATCTTTTTCATATTTGATATTAAAACCCAAGTGTTCTTTGAATAAAATTATTATAAAATCTTTGTTCGTTTCATCGTTATCATAAGCATCTACAAAAGTTTTGACTTCAGAGACTAATGCTCTTGTCATTCCAGAATTAGTTTTGATCCAAAGACTATCAAAAAAAACTAAAGAGATAGTTATTTGCATAACTACTATTGGAACAGCGACTATGAGTAAACCTCTATAAAAAAGTCTTTTAGGTAAGATATTTTTTATATATTTACTCAATCCATAAAACATAACCTTCACCTCTTATTGTTTGTAAATAATTTGGGCTTTTGGGGTTTTCTTCAATTTTCTTCCTAAGTCTTGTAATGATTACGTCAACTGATCTTTCTTTATCAATTTTTATAAGATTTCCAATCTCCTCTCTTTTAAAAATTTTTCCAGGGGAATTAACCATTTTATCTAAAATTATTTTTTCTGTATTATTGATTTTTATTGATTTATCATTTTTCAAAATAAACTGCTTATTAAGATCTATTTCAATTTTACCAAATTTAAATTTTCTTTTTGTATTTCTATATTTTGTTTTATTTAAGATATTATTAATTCTAAGTATTAATTCTTTAGGCTCAAAAGGTTTTGGAAGGTAATCGTCTGCACCAATATCTAAACCCTCTATTCTCTCTGAGGCCTCACCTTTTGCTGTTAAAAGAATTATTGGGGTTGAAATTTTGTCTTTATTTTCTTTTGTAAATTCTAAACCACTTTTGCCTGGCATCATTATATCAAGCACTATTAAATCAAATTTTATAACTTTAACTTTTTCAAGAGCATCTTCGGCGCTATTTGAGCTAGTTACGAGATAATTATTTTGAGAAAGATATTCTTTAACTAATTCTCTTATACCATCATCATCATCTACAACTAAAATATGTGCTTTAAATTTTTCCATTAATTATTTTTTTTAAAACATTATCAAAACTAACAACCTCATTTGCTTTTGATGCGGAGAATGCTTGGTAAATTCTTTTCTTTTGAGCTGAGAAAATTTCGTTAAATAATTTTTCTCCTTCCTCTGTTAAGAAGACATGTTTTATTCTCGTATCTACTTGATCTTTTTCATATTTTATAGCTTTTAAATTTATTAAATCTTTCAAAACTCTATTCAAACTTTGCTTTGTAACTTTCAATTTTCTTAAAAGTTCTGATATTGTGATACCCTCATATAATGAAATTAGATGAATAACCTTGTTATGTGCGACACCTATGGAGTATTTATTCAACACATTTCTAGCATCTGAGACCGTCTCTCTGTAGCCAAGAAATATTTTTTCAATATATTGTTTGAGATCCTCATCTTTTAAATATAAAAGTTTTTTCATATTGGTAAGTTATATTGACATATTATATATACAAATATATTTTTTTATAAAATTAAATAATGATACCTTTCGATAAACGATCAGGAAAAATTTGGTACAATAATGAGCTTGTTGAATGGCAAGATGCAAAATGCCATGTAATCAGTCATGGACTTCATTATGCAAGTTTAGTTTTTGAAGGTGAAAGAGTATACGACGGAGAAATATTTAAGCTAGAAGAGCACACAGATAGATTATTTTATTCTGCAAAAAGATTAGACATTAATATTCCTTATACAAAAGATGAAATAAATGAAGCTTCTAAAAAAATAGTGGCGGTTCAAAATATTCAAAATGGATATGTAAGACCATTTGCGTGGAGAGGAAGTGAGATGATGGGTGTGTCTGCACAGAAAAATACAATTAATGTAGCAATAGCTACGTGGGAATGGCCTGCATATTTTGATCCAAAATTAAAAGCTGAAGGAATAAGATTAAATATTTCTAAATGGCGAAGACCGGCTCCAAATACTATTCCTTGGGATGCAAAAGCAGCTGGATTATATATGATTTGTACTCTTTCAAAACACGAAGCTGAACAACAAGGGTATTCTGAATCATTAATGTTAGATTTTGAAGGTAATGTTGCAGAAGGAACAAGTGCAAACATTTTTTTTAAAGATAAAAATAATGAATTACATACACCAACACCAGATTCTTTTTTAAATGGTATTACAAGACAAGCTGTAATTGAATTAGCTAAATCAAAAAATATTAAAGTTCATGAAAGAAAAATTTCTCCAGATGAACTAGGTAATTTTGATGGATGTTTCTTAACTGGTACTGCAGCTGAAATAACACCTGTTGCAAGCATAGCAGATCATAAATACAAAATTTGTGATGTTATATTAGGATTATCAAAAAGCTTTGATCAGTTAGTTAGACAAAAAAAAGCTGCCTAATCCTTATTATCTTCAGATATTGCATGGTCTATTCCTTTTCTAAGATAATCATATCCAGTATAAAGTGTTAAAAACGCAGATAGCCATAAAATAATAATGCCAATTGTTTGAGCATTATAATCTTGAAAATTAATTAATTTATTTCCAGTTTCTCCGGTTAAAAGTATTGCTATCGAAAACATCTGCAAGAATGTTTTAAGTTTTGCTAAATTAGAAACTGGAAGCTTTATTTTTCCTTTCGCTAGAAATTCTCTTAAACCTGAAATTAGTATTTCCCTTGTAAGAATTATAATAGCTGCAATAACTTCGTAATTTTTTATTGTTTGGTCCATAACTAATAAAATTAATGCAGTTGCAACAATAATTTTATCTGCAATAGGATCTAAAAGTTCACCAAGTTTAGACTCTTCTTTAAACATCCTCGCCAAAAGGCCATCTAAAAAATCTGTAAATGAGGCAATTAAAAAAAGAGCAAATGGTATAACGTCTCCATAAAATCCTGGAAGGTAGAACGTAAAAACAAATATTGGAACAATTATTATTCGTCCAATTGTTAAATAATTAGGTATTTTAAATTTCATTCGTGAAAGAAGTTATATATTTTTTTTGCAACTTTTTCCTCAACTCCATCAACTGATTTTATTTCATCTAAACTAGCCGATTCCACAGCTCTAGCTGA
>OCVP010001094.1_pt1 | contig 11784 bp, 13 predicted proteins | sample 1539171 | NCBI WGS metagenome assembly OCVP01 (sample SAMEA51879418, study PRJEB22527) | metagenome
AGTCGTCAGAGATTTGAATAAAGGAGATGATATTATGATTGATCAATCATACAGTGAAAGACAATTATTTGAAAAAGCTTATGAAAGAATTTTAACGGAATTTCAAATAATACTAAATCTATCTTTAGAGGATACTCAAAAAAAGTTGGATAAGGCTTTAAAGAGAAATGTAGAGAAAAATCAGCAAAACTTGGAAAAAAAAGCACCAACTAATCCACAACCAAGTCAAGATACTGAAGAATCGGAAAATTTAGAAAACGTTTCAGAAGAAGAGTAAAAAAAAACGCTTCTCACACAAACGTTATGAGAAGCGTTTTTAAAAAAGAAAACTTATCTTCTTCTTCTTCTTTTTTTTGCTTTTTTCTTAGCTTTTTTCTTAGCTTTTTTTCTTCGTTTAGCCATCTTTAGCTCCCTGTTGTTACGAATCTTTTTGATTCGTTATAAGTTAATTTTTAAATATTTTCTTTTGTTATGTCAAACATTTAATTAGTTATAAATTGATTCATCAACGAAGTAAAAAATTAAATTTAATTTTATAAATGTTAAATGTTAAAAAAGAATAGTGTTTATGCGCATTATAATCAACTTTATTTGTAAAATTTAATAAAGTTTTTCTAAATCTTCTTTATATTTTTCTAAAATTTTTTTTCTTTTTAATTTTAAAGTTGGTGTTAACATTCCATTTTCAATTGTAAATTCCTCTTTAATAATTTTTATTTTTTTAACTTTTTCTATTGTTTGCAAGTTTTTATTTAAATTTTCGATGTATAAATTAATTTCTGATCTATTTTCTTCGTTATCACTTACAATTAATGCAACTAAATATGTTTTTTTATCTCCATAAACTAAACTTTGTTTAATTTTTTCATTTAAACAAAGTAAATTTTCAATTTTAGATGGAGAAATGTTATCACCACCTAAATTTACAATGATTTCTTTTTTTCTATCAGTTATTTTCAAATTTCCTTCTTTGGTAAACTCTCCTATATCACCTGTATGTAACCATCCTTCTTTAATAACTTCATTGGTTTCATCTTTTTTATTCCAATATCCAAGCATAACGTTTTCCCCTTTTACTAATATTTCACCATCGTTTGAAATTTTAACTTCATTGGTTTTAAATGGAGGCCCTACAGTCTCAATTTGAATATTTCCTGGAACGTTACAGCTAACGACTGGAGAAGCTTCAGTCAGTCCATATCCTTGTAATGTGGGTAATCCAATAGAATTGAGAAATTCTCCAATTTTTTGGTCAAGAGCACCACCACCTGAAACAAAAGCTTGTAACTCTCCACCAAACTGTTTTTTGATCTTTTTCCTGACTAAAATTTCACATAAAAAATTAGATATTTTTTCACCAAAATTTAGGTTTTCTTTTTTAAGTTTTTTTGTGCCAAGTTTAAGGGTGTTGGTTATCAACTTTTTTTTTAACCCCTCCAGTTTAGAAAAATTTAAAGAAATTTTGTTATATAAATTTTGATAGAATCTTGGAACAGCGGTCATGATGGTTGGTTTCGCCACTGACATGTTAGGAATAAGTTTATCTAGACTTTCAGCATAATAAACTTTTGCTCCCAGAGAAATTTGAACGAATTGAACAGTATGTTCATACGAATGTGAAAGAGGTAACCACGTCAAAAAAACTGGTTTTTTCTTTTTGATAATAGAAGCCAATATTTCTAAAGCTCCCTCGCAATTTGAAAGAATTCCACCATGACTTAACATTACTCCTTTTGGTTTACCTGTCGTACCAGAGGTATAGATTATACAAGCTAAGTCATTTCTTTTTATTTTATCGTTATAACTTTTATTAGTAAGATTTGTTTTTTTGAATATTTCTGAAAAGTTTTCAATTTGATTTGTAAATTCATCAATAGAAATTATCTTAATCTTGTCATTTAAAAATTTTTCTATTTTTTCATATTGTAATTTATTTGAAACTATACAAACCTTTGGTCCACAATCATTAATTATATATTCATAGTCTGAGTCTGAGTAAGTGGTAAATAATGGCACTGTTACACCTCCAGAATTCATTATTGCAATATCAGCAATTAACCATTGTGGTCTATTCTCAGACAATAATACACATCTGTCCCCAGGGGAAATATAGTCTTGTAGAAAAGTTGTTAAGCTTTTAATTTTTAATGTTACTTCATTCCAATTTAACGAAGAGTTTTTATCTTTTGAACTTAATCCAAATAAAAAAGGTGGACCTTTTTTGTTTTTAATTTCATCATATTTTTTGAAATAAAGTTCTACTAAACTATTTATGTTTTCTATTTTCATAAAATGGTGGGCAAAGAGAGAATCGAACTCTCACAGTATTGCTACTATTGGATTTTGAGTCCAACGCGTCTACCAGTTCCGCCATTCGCCCAATATTAATAATTTCATTTTTATAATTATAGTATAAAAACAAATTTAGTATGTTTAAAGAAATATATAGAAAATCAATTGAATTAGCAGGTCATAAAAGATCAAAATTTTTTCTAGGTTTTATCTCATTCATAGAAAGTTTTATATTTCCAATACCGCCTGATGTTTTTATTATACCAATGACTATTGCTAAGAGAGCTCAGTGGATTAGAATTGCACTAATTGCTACCATTGGATCTGTTTTGGGAGCATGTCTTGGATATTTTATTGGTTACGTTTTTTTTAACGAGATTGGTGTAAAAATATTTGAATTATACGGTGTTGATAATGCTAATTTTTTAAAAGATAAAATGTCCTCAGAAGGCGGTGTAATAGCTTGGGTAACTTTGTTGGCTATTGCTGGTTTCACGCCTGTACCATTTAAATTACTCACTATTACAAGTGGATTTGTACACTTCAATTTTTTCTATTTTGTTATTGTATCTTTATTAACAAGAGGTTCTAGATTTTTTTTAATAGCATTTTTAATTGGAAATTTTGGACCTACTATGAAGAAAATAATTGAAAAAAAACTAGTTACAGTTTCAATAATAATATCTGTTATTTTAGTAATAGTTGCTTACTTTGTATATAATTTCTTAATTAAATTTACATCCTAGATGGTCTTAGAAAAAAAATTTAAGATATTTTATTTGTTTATTATATTGCTGTGTGTGACTTCGATATTTTACGCATTTTTTGTAGAATTTTTTTTGGGATATAAACCATGTATTTTATGCAAGTATCAAAGAGTGCCTTATGCTCTTGGTTTGATAATTGGATTTTTTGGTTTTTTTAAACCTTCAAATACAAAAATATGCATCTATATATTTTTAACCTTTTTAATAAGCATGATATTATCTGGATACCATGTTGGTATTGAACAAGAATTATACCAGTCAATTTTTAATTGTTCAGACGATAATTTAAGTATTTTGGAAGAGGGTAAATTGCTTGAAAGTTTAAGTGTTATAAATCCTGACTGTAGAAATGTAAATTTTGCTGTATTTGGAGTATCACTTGCGACTATAAATTTTGTATTATCATTTGTAATTTCCTCATTTTCTTATTATTTGTATTCTTATGCAAAAAACTAATAAACAAAAATTAGAAGAATTCATTAGAGTTGATCACGCTGGGGAAAGAGGAGCGATCAAAATTTACGAAGGTCAGCTATTAGCATTGAATACGATAATTAAAGACGAGACCTTAAAAAAAAAGATTGAAGACATGAAAAAACACGAAGATGAACACTGTTCATTTTTTGAAAATGAGATTAAAAAAAGGAATATAAGTCCAACTAAATTTTTACCTTTATGGGACCTTTTAGGATTGGGTCTTGGGTTTGGAAGTACAATATTAGGAAAAAAGGCTGCCATGCTTTGCACTGCGTCTGTAGAGGAAGTAATTGATGAACATTACCTAAACCAAATTAACCAGATAAAAGACGATGAAAAGAAATTAAGAGAAAAAATTAAAAAATTCAGACAGGATGAAATTGATCATAAAGATATCGCATACGAAGAAGGAGCAACGAAAAAAGGTTTATACTCTGTTATGGACAAAGTAATAAAAACTGGATCAAGAATAGCGATCAATATTTCTGAAAAAATCTAATTTAAGGTTCTAATTCAACATCCCAATATAGATAATCCATCCAACTTTTATGAAGGAAATTCGGAGGAAAATTTTTTCCATTTCTGTGTAGATCTTCAGTTGATGGTTGATAAGGCATTTTGTTCAAAGTCATACCTGATTTTGAAAGCAGTCTTCCACCTTTTTTAACATTGCAAGATGAACATGCAGTTACTACGTTATCCCAATTAGTTTTTCCACCTTTTGATCTAGGTAATAAATGGTCAAAAGTTAATTCTTTGCTGCTTCCACAATACTGACAAGAAAATTTATCTCTTAGAAAAACATTAAATCTTGTAAAATTTGGATTTGACATTGGTTTAATATAACTTTTCAATGCAATCACACTTGGAAGTTTCATACTAAACGAAGGGCTTCTAATTACTCTATCGTAATAACTAACAATAGAAACCCTATTTAAAAAAACTGATTTAATAGAATCTTGCCAGCTCCATAATGACAATGGGTAATAACTTAATGGTCTATAGTCTGCATTTAAAACAAGTGCAGGACACTTTTCTAAAGACATATTATCACTATTTAACATCATAAATTTTTAATAAGTTAACCTAAAAAATATTTTAATTCAATGGGTCAATTAATTAAACTAAGAATTTATATTAAATATCTTTTTTAAAAAAGTCAGGCCCAAACTAGACGCTTCAACAGGTATGTTGTGACCACATCCCTTTAACATTTTCGTTGTTATATCAATTTTATTTCTCTCAAAAAAATCTTTCGCCTCTAATAAATTCACAGGTGGCACAATTTCATCTTGATCTCCGTGAATTAATAATGTAGAAGGTCTCGATAAAATTCTGTTACCCAATTCATTTCTGTTAATTATTTTTCCTGAAAATCCTATAATCCCTGCAAATTTTTCTTTCTCAGATAATCCAACGTTAATTGACATCATACATCCTTGGCTAAAACCTGATAAACAAATGTTTGAATTGTGCAAATTATATTTAGTCTTAATTTCTTCTATGAATTTTTTTAATATTTTCTCACTTTCTAAAGCTTTTTCGGTAATATATTTTTCATCTTCGGTGTTTAAATCAAACCATTCATAACCCATAGGGTTAATAGAACATTTTTCAGGTCCATTTGGACAAATAAAAAGAGTGTTTGGTAGAAATCTCTTCCAGTTAATTGTGAGTGCAGCTATATCATTACCGTCCCCACCATAACCATGTAATAAAATTACTGCATTATTGATCTTTTCGCCCACTGGCTTAATTATTTTAGCATCTAGACAAAATGTCATTTTATAAAAAATTTTAATTTTTTTTCTTTAAATATGTAATACATATAATTTATGATTTCAGAAATATTTGTCAAAGTAAGTGCAGTAATACTTTTGGTCTCTGTAGCGGTTGTATTAATATTAGGTATTGGTACCCTGTTTAAAGGTGGGGACACTAGCAAGAAATACTCCAATAAACTTATGCAGCTTAGGGTTCTGTTGCAGTTTGTAGCCATAATAGTCCTGGTTTGTTTAGCGTATTTTTTTAAAGATTAATCATAATTTAAAAGCCAGTTAACGAATTTAGGATCTTCAAAATCTATCGAACCTATAACTTTTGCAAATTCATAACCATCTTTATTGATCAAAATTGATGTTGGAATACCTCTTAAAGAAAATTTCTTGGCTAGTTTTACATCAGAGTCATAAAATATTTCAAAAGCATCAATATTTACATCTGAAAAAAACTTTCTGATCGAATTTTTGTCCTCCTGACCAATATTAATTGGTAAAATTTTAAGATTTTTAAATTTTGAATTGTTTTGAAGATTTTGCAGAGATGGCATTTCTTCTTTGCATGGTTCGCACCAAGTAGCCCAAAAATTCAGAATTAGTAATTTGTTTTCATATTCAGATAATGAAACATTCTTATCTTTTTCATTTTTAAATGATATTTCGCTAATTTTTTTTTTATCCTTATAAATAACTAAATTTTTTAAACTATTTAATTCTTTTGAATCAACTATATTTGGGATAAATAATACCACTAATAAGATAAAGAACTTTAAAGTTAATAATTTCATATAAAGTAGTATAGTTACATATCATGAGTCAAAATAAAAACAATAATACAGTTTGGAACACTAGAATTAAAAAAAAGACTTCAAACATTTTTAAAAAAGTTGGATCTTCTATTGAGGTAGATAAAAGGTTGTACAAAGAAGATATATTAGCATCCGTTTCACATGCTGAAATGTTATACAAACAAAAGATTATAACTATCAAGATTAAGGATAAAATTTTATGGGGATTGAAAAGAATCCAAAATGAAATTGAGAAAAAAAACTTCAAATTTGACGAAAATTTAGAAGACATTCATATGAATATAGAGAATAGACTTTTTGAACTTATTGGTAATGATGCTGGTTATTTACATTCAGCAAGGTCTAGAAATGACCAAGTGGTTACAGATTTAAAACTATGGTTAAAAAAATCTACAATAGAAATTGATAGTTTATTATTAAAGCTAATAAAATCTTTGATCAAAATTTCAGAGAAAAATATATTTTCTATAATGCCAGGTTTTACTCATCTTAAAAATGCTCAACCAATTTCTTTAGCACATTATTTTTTATCAAATGTTGAAATGTTCAAAAGAGATAGATTTAGATTTTCTTCTAATATGAAAAGTTTGAACCAAAATCCTTTGGGAGCTGGTGCTTTTTCTGGAACATCTTTTAATATTGATAGATGGTATACCACTAAAAAACTAAAATTTGAGGAACCTACAAATAATTCTTTAGATACAGTATCTGATAGAGATTTTGTTTTAGATTTTTTGTACAGTTCATCTATATGCTCAATGCATATATCAAGAATTGCAGAAGAGTTAATAATTTGGAATTCAGACCAATTTAAATTCATTAGCTTAAAAGATAATATTGTAACAGGCTCATCGATAATGCCTCAAAAGAAGAATCCTGATACTTTGGAGTTTTTAAGAGGAAAAACTGGATCAATTTTTGGAAATCTTTTTTCAATGTTAACAATTGTTAAAGGTTTACCAATATCTTATTTTAAAGACTTACAAGATGATAAAGATCTGGTTTTCAGATCTTTTGATAATTTGAAAAATTGTTTAATAATTTTTGATGAAGTAATAAATGGAGTAATTGTTAACAAGAAAGTGATGTTAGATGCTGCTAAAATAGGATTTACAACAGCAACCGATTTTGCTGATGCATTGGTTAAAAACATGAATTTTTCTTTTAGGGAAGCTTATTTGTTAACGGCAAAAGTTGTGAATTTTGCTGAAAAGAAAAATTTGGCTTTAAATGAAATTGGACATGAAGATTTAAAGAAGATTGTTCCAAAAATAAGTCCCGAAGTGATGAAAAATCTAGATTTAAGAAACTCTGTAAATTCAAAAAAATCATATGGTGGAACTTCTTTTGAAAACATAAAGAAAATGATAAGAAAACATAAAAAGGAGATAAAATGAAAAATATTTTTATTATTGTCGTTTTAAGTTTTTTATTAATTTCCTGTGGAAAAAAAGCGGATCCTGAATACAAAGGTTCAATTGGAACAAATAGTTTAATTCAAACATCGTAATGAATTATAAAAATAGTAAATTTTATGTTGAGAATATTTCTATAGGGAAATTAACTCGATCATTTCAAACTCCTTTTTATTGTTATTCAAAATCAAGGCTGAGTCAAAATATAAAAAACTTTAATAAAAACTTTGAAAAAACAAAACCATTAATATGCTTTTCTGTAAAATCTAATTCGAATTCAAAATTATTAAAGATAATAAAAGACAACGGATTGGGCGCTGATGTTGTCTCAATAGGTGAGCTCCAAAAAGTTTTAAAAGTAGGTTTTAAACCAAATAAAATTGTGTTTTCAGGAGTTGGAAAAACTACAAGTGAACTAGATTTTGCGATTAAAAAGAAAATTTTATTGATAAACGTTGAATCTGAGAGTGAACTAAAAAATATTATCAATTTATCTAAAAATAAAAAAACTGTAGTCAATGTAGGTATAAGATTAAACCCAAATGTTAACGCTCAAACTATAGGAAAAATTTCAACTGGCAGAATGCAAGATAAATTTGGATTAACTTTTAAAGATGCAATCAAAATTATCGATAAATATAAAAATTCAAATTCAATTAGATTTAAATGTCTAAGTGTTCACATTGGTAGCCAAATTTTAAGTAATGTGCCATATCAAAAAATGATACGCGTTGTAAATAATTTTCTAGAAAAAGTTTCAGTAAATTTTGAATATGTAGATTTTGGTGGAGGGATGGGTATTGACTATAGTTCAAACAAAAAAACTTTTGATTTTAAAAAGCTTGCTTTGGAAATTTATAAATTTTCAAAAAGGAATGAATGTAAAATTATTCTTGAACCAGGAAGATCTATAATAGGGGATACTGCTGTACTTATTTCTAAGGTTATCTATATAAAAGAAAGTCCAACCAAAGATTTTATTATTTTAGATGCTGGCATGAACGATCTAATTAGACCAGCTTTATACAATGCAAAACACATGATTATTCCTGCAATTAAATCGAGTAAAAAAAGTAAAAAAGAATATGATTTTGTTGGTCCAATTTGTGAAACTTCAGATAGGTTTTTGAAAATGAAAAAATTTCAAAAGTTAAATGAGGGGGAGATTGTTATTCTAAAAGATGTAGGAGCATATGGTTATGTATTGTCATCAAATTACAATGTACGACCAATGCCAAAAGAAGTTTTAGTTGATAAATCAAAAACTCAAATCATTAGTAAAAGGCAGTCCATTAAAGATCTTATTTAAATGATAAGAAATATAATATTTTTCCTTTTTTTTTATCTAGGGATTATCTCAATTTCAATTTTGTTTATTCCGACACTTTTATTTCCAAAAAAAGGGGTTCAGTTTGGAGGTCGTTTGATGGGTGTTTGGACTGGCATTTGTCTTAAACTTTTTTTAGGTGTTAATATCACAGTTAAAGGTTTAGAAAACATCCCTAGAGAAAAAAAATACTTTGTTGTTTGCTCTCATCAATCTATGTTTGAAACATTCTATTTACAAACAATTTTTGAGTCATCGGTTTTTATTCTTAAAAAAGAACTAATGAAAATTCCTTTGTTTGGTTCTTATCTTAAAAAGATGGGATGCGTATCTATTGATAGGGATAAAATCTCTAAGGAAAATTTAGGTTTCACAGGATTAGTTGAAAAAGTTTTAAATGACAAAAGGAACACACTTATAATTTTTCCACAAGGTACAAGGAAAGATTATAAAGACAGGTCAAAGTTTAAAAAGGGATTTGCAAGAATTTACAATGACTTTCAAATAAATTGCCTTCCAATTGCGATTAATTCAGGAAAAACATGGCCAAAGTCCTCTTTATTAAAGAGTAAACAAAATATAACAGTCTCTATATTAAAATCCTTTGAGCCCGGTAAAGATATTGAAAAGTTCTCTATGGAAGTTGAAAATTTAATTTATAAAGAGTTAGATTTAATAAATTAAATTTAACCTTTCATGGGCATTATCACAAAAATACTATCAAAATCACTTGGATCTTTTATTAATGCTGGCGACGCAGTATCATTAAAAAAAATTTCAATTTTTTCACCTTCTAACTCACTAGCAACATCTATCAAATATTTAGAATTGAAAGTTATATCTAAGTCATGTTCAAATTTTACAGAAACACTTTCATTTCCATCACCACTATGAGTATTATTTACTGATAGATCTAGTTTATCTTTTGATAATTTAATTTTTACTCCATCCTTTTTGTCTGTAGAAACAGACGCAACTCTATCTACACTGCTTTTAAATAATTCTAAATCTGCCTCCATCTTTTTCTTATTATTTTTTGGAACAACTTGAGCATAATTAGGGAATTTCCCATCTATAACTTTTGAAATTAAAACACTGTTATCCATCGAAATTTTAATTTTTGTTTTTGAATTTGAAACTTTGATTTTTCCTTGGTTATTTTCTAGTATTGAGCAAAGTTGAAAAATTGTTTTTTTTGGTAATATTATTGGTTCAAAGTTGATGGGTTTCTCAAGTCTCATTTTCGATATGGACATTCTGTGAGAGTCTGTTGAAACAGCAGTTAAAAAGTTTTTATCATCTCCACTGGTAAAATGTAAAAAAATACCACTTAAATAATGTCGAGTTTCATCATTTGAAATTGAAAACTTACATTTATTTAATAGCTTTAAAAAACTTTGCGAGTCTAAACTAATTTCTTCAGCCTCAAAACCTTCTTCCATTAATGGAAATTCCTGAGGATCAATGCAATTTAACTTAAATTTAGATTTTTCAGACTCTAGTTGCATCTTATTTTCTGATAGACTTTCAACATTTATTTTTTTTCCAGAGCTGAATTTTCTGACTATGTCATACATTATAAGAGAATTTGTAGTTGTTTTGCCTTCTTTTTCGATTTCGACACTTTGAATTCGATGGACAAAAATCATATCTAGATCTGTTGCGGTTATAATTAGTTCTTTTCCACTCGCCTCTAAAAGAACATTAGATAAAATTGGCAGTGTACTTCTTCTTTCAATTACATTTTGACAAAAACTTAATGACTCTTGGAGATCTTTTTGATTTACACTAAACTTCATTTTCTGATTTATACATTATCTGGTTTTTGAGATAGTTTATTCCATTATTTATTTCGCTATTTTCTACCTTCAATTTCTCTATGGTTTTGACGGAGTGAATTATTGTTGTGTGATCTCTATTTGAAAATTCTCTACCTATTTCTGGTAAAGATTTTGAGGTAAGTATTTTTGACAGGTAAATTGCTACCTGCCTAGGTCTTACTAAATATCTTGATCTTCTTGAAGAAAGCATTTCGTTTTTACTTATTTTAAAATATTTACAAACTAACGTTTGGATATTATCTATAGAGACTTTGGTTTCGTTTATGTTTAGAAGATCTTTAAGTATTATTTTAGTTTCTGAAATATTTGGAACTCTTTCATATATCCTTGCAAATGATGCAATTCTATTTAAGGCGCCAACCAATTCTCTTATACTACTTCTAATTTCATAACTTATAAATTTAAGTATTTCCTCTGATATATTAATTTTTTCATTATAGTATAAATTAAGTTCATTAGTTTTTTCTTTGAGTATCTTATATCTCAATTCATATTCAGGATTTTGAATATCAACCACCAATCCACCTGAAAATCTGGATTTAATCCTTTCTTGTATCCTTTTTAACTTATTCGGAGGTCTATCAGCTGAAACAACTATTTGAGAACCTTTTTCAAGTAATGCATTAAAGGTGTGAAAAAATTCTTCCTGCATAGCCTCTTTTCCATCCATAAATTGAATATCATCTATAATTAAAACATTAGTATTTCTAAAATTATCCTTAAATCTGACCATTTCATTGCTTTTAATTGATTTAACAAATTGGTACATAAATCTCTCTGCTGAAATAAATGTGACCTTGTTTTCAGATTTAAGCTTTAAACCAATAGCATTTAACAAATGAGTTTTTCCCATCCCTACACCTCCGTACAAATACAAAGGATTATAATGGGATATATTTTCTGAGACTTTTTTTGATGCTTCAAAAGCTAGTTTATTACTTGTTCCAATGATGAAGTTATCAAATGATTTATTTTGGTCGATCCTATTGTACTGTAGAAAACTGTCTTTAATGAAAGAGATATTGTCATCTTTTTTAATGATATTATTTACTGCTTTATCTTTTTCATGCTCTTTATC
>OCVP010001096.1_pt1 | contig 11776 bp, 7 predicted proteins | sample 1539171 | NCBI WGS metagenome assembly OCVP01 (sample SAMEA51879418, study PRJEB22527) | metagenome
TGGAGGACCCATCATCGGAGGACCTGCAGGAGGGCCACCCATTGGAGGACCCATCGTCGGAGGACCTGCAGGAGGGCCACCCATTGGAGGAGCTTGAGGTGCTTCTACTGGAGTGAGACTAGGAGGCGGAGCAATTGCCGGATTATGTGCTGGTACTTCTTCAGTAACATCTGCAACCCCTACTTCAAATGCAGAATTTAGGGGGGAAGATTCAGATTCAACTGGAGAGGATGCTAATTCTTCTCGGGCATCTTCCATATCTGCTAATGTCTGTGCAAATGCATCTTCAATGGACATGGCGATACTGTCGTCCCCGTCCGACATAATACATCGGAGCATTAACTTCGTCTTCAATCCAACCCCTAGGTTCTATTCTTCTTCAGAGTGAAAATCGGATGGTGGTTGAAGATCTAATAGGAAACTGGTAACCGTGAATACAATTCCAAGACATAATACAAATTCCCATGCCGCAGCAATCTCCAGTGCAGGGTATTCTCGAGAAGTACAAAATTCCATCATATCTGTAGGAGACGAATTCCAATTATCCCAATCAAAATCTTCGGTCCAAACTGATGCTTGGTTCGATAGCATCTGCCATAATCCAATAATGGCTGCTGCAGAAGGTGTAAGCCTTGCAACGAGAATTTTTCGAAGAGTTGGGCTTCCCCAATGTATCCTAGCCGTTACTATGCACGCCATTACACACCACATAATTCCCAATCTAAAGATGGTGATTGCATAGGTTCCATGCATATATCCATCAACATCCCAAGGAGTTTGCCCTACCATGTAGGTACAATATGCTGCTACCATTCCGGGTAACAATGCAGCATGATTGATTATCTGCCATACAAAATGTGCACCTTTTTCGAACAGTCGCTCACGATTAAATAACTGAATTTCAATCATTATCCAAACTACAGTTACAGTTGTAAGAAATGTACCAAAAGAAAACATGGTATCTCCTGGCTCAAATAAATCAAAATCAGAAATAAATGGCATAAATGGTTTGCAACCACTGGCTACCCACGCAATATAACAAAGAATCATCCAACCTAGCGTAATTCCTGTGAACAATAAGATGGACAATCGACGACGTTGCCAATCCTCCATGAATATGGTCTAGAATCAATAGAATATGATTTTCTCGGTGAGATTCCTAGGAATAAAGCGAGGCTTGATGTTGTAGTCCTTTGTGAGATTAGATATGGAACGGCGAATTGGCATTATTGTCAATCCAGATGCTGGTCTTGGTGGTCGTCTAGCTCTGAAAGGATCGGATGGTATGGCTGAAATTGCTAGGGCAAAGGGTGCTGAAGATCGGGCTGGTCCTAGGATGTATGAAGCATTTGAACATCTATTTTCAATTATTGAACTATCTTTAGTCCCTTGGGATAATGTTCATTGGCTCTTACCTAAAGGAAGAATGGGTGATTCATGGATTCCTGAAAAAATGAAGATTAATGGGAAATGGACCAATATTTCCGATACACCAAATGCAACAACTGCTGAGGATACAATCAATGTCGTAAATTCAATGATTGAACAAAATGTGGAGATTATTCTCTACGCTGGTGGAGATGGAACTACCAGAGATATTATCGGTGCATTAGAGAATATCGATTCTGCATCCACACCTATTCTTGGAATTCCTGCAGGAGTAAAAATGCACAGTGGAAGTTTTGCGGCTTCCCCTCGAGCGGCTGCAGAAGCCTTCGCAGCTTGGTTTTCAGGTGACTTGTTAATTGCTCAAACTGAGGTAATGGACCTTGATGAAACACTGTATAGAGAAGGTGAATGGGTTGTCAAAATGTATGCTGAAGCAATGAGCCCAGGAAGTCCTAGATGGATGCAGGGGTCTAAACAACGTATTGAACGAGTTTCAGAAGTTGAAATCCTAGAATCCTTAGGTGACCATCTTCGTGAGACAATAGAAGATGATCCTGAATTACTAGTCATTTGGGGAAGTGGAGGAACATTACGAACATTGGGGGAATCAATCGGCTTCACAATTACAGTTTTGGGAATTGATGTTACCCTTGGAAATGAAAATATTGGTACAGACCTTGATGAGAATCAACTAATCAATACAATCAATGAACATAAAGATCGATTCAAAGATAATGCTAGAATCCTAACGCTTCTTTCCCCAATGGGAGGACAAGGCTTTCTAATCGGAAGAGGTAACCTTCAGTTATCTCCTACAGTCATCCGTTCAATTGGAATTGAGAATATTCTGGCAATAGTAACTCCTGCTAAATTGGCAACATTGAATACACTTAGAATAGATACAGGAGACATTAATCTGGATCAAAAATTTCAAGAAAAAAAATACATGAAAGCACTGCAAGGATATCGAACTACCAGATTAATTCGAATTTCAGCAGAGTGATAATCGCGACAATGTTCAACATGTCATACTCTCTGTGAGGTCCATGGACATGCGCCGAACCTCACTCACCCTTGTGCTGCTAATGGTCTTTTCAACCACATTATCGATGGTGGAAACTACTCATTTTTCACCATTAGTTGATGAAAATTCTGAAACATCTGCTAGAAATGGCGCGACTGCATGGCTTCAAGATAGAGCGGATACTTTAGGCAATGCTGGTTCTCATTCCAGTATTGAACAAGCACCAGATGGGACTTTGTGGGTTGCTCATTCCAAAGATGGAGATCTATGGGTTACCAACGATGCTGCAGGGTATTGGAACAGTGAACAAATCTATTCTTTCGGCTCAACTGGTAGATTAGCAAATCTACAAATTGATTCCTCAGGAAACCCTAGAATCGCCCATTTTGATGCATCAGAACATATTATTCGAATTTCAAGGTATGATGGATCATCATGGTCAACTTCGACTGTAGCTCCTGGCGAAGATACTGGAAATGAAGGACCATATGATAACAATGAAGGCCGTATTGGATTCAAAATCGATCCTAATGGAGGTGAACACTTCACTTATCTGACTGGAGGAGACGATTTAGCATATTCATCATTTGTCAATAATCAATGGACTACGGAAATAATAGATGACGGTGATGGAGAAGCAGAAGAGTATTCAGGAAATTCAAAAATTGGTCGTTGGAGTGATCTACTAATCGATAATTCAGGCACATTGAACGTAGTATACAGTGGATACCAAGTTCAAGCCTCATACAGTCCAATTGATGGAAGCATAGAGAGTGCATGGTATACTGAATTTATTCGTCATGGTACTCTTGCACCAGGAGGATGGACAATTTCGACTGTAGTATCAAATGCCACAGGCGATAATTCTGAATATTATTGGTTAGATGGTGCATATGACTCATTGGGAACCTTACACATTGCTTACCAAAATAATTCAGCAGGCACTGGATGGTTCTCCCCCACTACACAAAGTGTTTGGATGGCAACTCAAGGTAGCGGATTTTGGAACACTGAAAGAATTCATGATGGGAATTCTGATGGCGACTATATTCGTCTATTATTTGATTCAAATGATAACAAGAAAATTGCATGGTACAATAATGGGGATAATGATGCTATCCTAATGCGGGAAAATGGAAATGGATACGAAATGATTACCATTGCTGAATCAGGAAGTGTAGGCAGTTATATTGACATGGTATTAGATTCTAATGATGAAGAAATATTTGCATTCTATGATAGCACAGAACAAGATCTGATTGTTGCTGTTCCTGGACAAGATGAAGATTCAGATGGTGTTGTAGATAGTGTAGACAAATGTCTAGGTTCATCCCCTACCAAACGTATTGATGACCATGGATGTGAATGGACTCAGGGTGAATTAGCTACTCAAACTGATGATTTCGCTTACCTAGAATCGGCTACTACTTCAGATGGTATTCATCAAATGGTGATGTTTGAAGGGTATGAAAAGGGTACTACTAGGTGTGATTTAGAACCTGGAACTAATAATAATGATTCTAATGATTGTAACCTCATTCACTTTTCTTTTGATGGTACTTCAAGCCAAAGAACAACCATTGATGATCAAGCAGAAAGTGGTAGATATGCAGATATTGTGACTCTTGAGGATGATTCATTGGCTGTCTCATATATGCAAATTCTTGAACGAAGTAACTTCAATACAGTTACCTCTTCTGCCGCCAAAGTAGCAATCAAATCTAGTGGAAGCTCAACGTGGACTACAACCACGTTAGAAACTGGAAATAATACCGGATGGTACACAGATATTTCAGCTTCTGAAAATGGAACAATTGGAATGGTCTGGGTTGATCAAGAGACTTCAAGTGTTCGCTTTGCCATGCATGATGGTTCTCAATGGAGTAATCCCGAGACAGTTGCTGTAAATGCTACATTTCCACGAATTGGATTTGTTGGAGATAATCCAATTATCTTCTATCGAGATGTAGATTCTCGTTCTGTTGATTTCGCAACAATGAACGGAAGTAGTTGGGATTCAACTACAATTATCAGTCAATATACTGGATTCTACCGACCAGATATTGCAACGGGTTCTGATGGAACATTGTGGTATGTTGTTCAAAGAGGTACAGATGGCAGTGGAGACTCTGACTGTAATTCTATTCACGAATGTACTGTTTTGCTAATTAATTACGACCAGAACGGACTAGGATCTATCACCGATCTAGGTCTCTCGGACATCACAACTGGAGTATATCCTTCTGTAACTGTTGATGATGCAAATCGACCTCACATCGCTTGGTACAATCCGGATGATGCAGGTGTTATTGTTGCTGCTCAAACACCCACTGGATGGCAACAAACATCAATCAGTCATGAGAGAAATGCTGGACGTTATGTTGAAATTGTTACAGATAATACTGGTTGGGAAACGGTATTTTCGTTTGATACAGAAGCGAATGGAACTGTAGTACATCTCACAAGAGAACCTACTGAACAAGATCATGACCTTGTAGCAGACGAGTATGATAATTGTCCAGATACCCCATTCGGAGAAACTGCCGATATTTACGGATGTTCAGAATCTCAAAGAGATGGCGATAATGATGGTGTCTTAGATATCAGTGATCAGTGCCCCTACACAAATTCAAATGAAGCATCGGATGTAGATTCTAACGGTTGTGGGGCAAGTCAAAGAGACTCCGATAATGACGGGGTTGTAGATGCAATTGACCAATGTCCAGGTACTCCAACTAACACCGTTGTAGACAATAAAGGATGTGATGAATCAAAGCGAGATTCTGATGAAGATGGAGTAAATGATCTCAGTGACTTATGTCCTAATACTCCGTATTATGATACTGATAAAGTTGATTCAGATGGATGTGCACCTGCTGAGAAAGATACTGATGGAGATGGTGCATTCGATGATTTCGATCGGTTCCCAGAAGATCCAACTCAGATGTATGATTCTGATAATGATGGATTTGGAGATAATGAATCCGGAAACAACGCAGATGATTGCCCATTCGAATTCGGGACATCTACAGGAGATAAATTAGGTTGTCCAGATATGGATGGAGACGGAATCGTAGATGATTTAGATGACGATAAAGATGGGGATGGAACCTCAAATGTTGATGACGTATTCCCAGATGATAATTCTGAATGGGCTGATACTGATCTTGATGGATTTGGGAATAATATAGATCCTGATGATGATGATGATGGGAAAGCAGATCAAGAAGAAATTGACTGCGGAAGTGACCCTCTAGATTCTGAATCCTTACCTCCTGATGAAGATGGAGATGGTATCTGCGATCTATTAGATACAAATGAAGAAGATTCAAACCAAGGTAACTCACAATCCACAGAAGAAACTAGCGGAGCATTTCCTGTTGTGGCTATTGCAGGGATTGTTGCTGTAATTCTTGTTTTGGGAGGTATTGGTGCTTTCCTGTTCACACGAGGCAGTTCAGAGACAGTGACTGGAGCCTCTATGGCTGCAGCTGAATCTGCTGTATCAACATCTCAACAAGGAGAAATGATACCTACAGACCGTATATGCACAAAATGTGGATCTCCAGGAATTGTTTTCATACCCGCATATCAAAGGCATTTCTGCAGAGCATGTTCACAATATGAATGATCATACTTCCCTACCAAGGGCGGCTCTGATTAATCCGTGGAAAGGTGGGCTTGGTCGATTTGGTCTGCTCTTAAATTCAGGATGATATTGAGTTGCAAAGAAATAAGGATGATTAGACATTTCTATGATTTCCATTCTCTCTCCCTCGGTATCTCTACCTACAAATCGTAAACCTGCGGCTTCTAAATCCTCTACCATATCTGGATTTACCTCATATCGATGTCGATGTCGTTCGTGAATCTCCATTACTCCGTTGTATAATCGATATGCAGCACAATCTGTAGTTTGTAAATTCGTTTGACGACTACCTAAGCGCATGGTACCTCCCATGTGAGTTCTGCTCCCTTCTGGCATGAAAATTACAGTTGGATGTGGTGTATCTTCGTCAAATTCAGTACTATTGGCCCCAGCTAATCCAAGAACATTTCTTGCAAACTCAATTGTGGCAATTTGTAATCCTAAACATACACCAAGATATGGGATATTATTCTCTCTTGCAAATTGTGCAGCAAGGATTTTTCCTTCAATTCCACGATCTCCAAATCCTCCTGGGACAAGTATACCATTAGCACCCTTAACTAAATCCCATGATTTTGAGTAGCTATCCTGTCCTTGGTTTGATGGTTCTAAGTCTGATGCCTCTACCCAATCTATATGCAAATTTACTCCTTCAGCAAGAGCGGAATGATTCAATGCTTTGATTACACTAAGATAGGAATCAGAAAGTCCTGTGTATTTTCCAACCATTGCGATATGTACATCTCCACTTAGTTCATCCATCCTCTGAGCAAGATCTGCCCATTCTTCGAGCAGAGGACGTTCTGATGAAATCTCAAGATTTAGACGTTGACAAATCCCTTTTGTTGCACCTTGGTCTTCTAGCATCATAGGTACACGGTAAATGTTAGAGACGTCATGAGCACTGAATACTGAAGATTCAGAAACATGACAAAATAGAGAGAGTTTTCTTTTTACTTCCGGTAAAATTGGTTCTGACGATCTACATACTAAGAAATCTGGCTGAATTCCAGATGCCATGAGCTCCTTAACTGAATGTTGTGTAGGCTTTGTCTTTTGTTCACCTACTACTCCAATTACTGGAACAAGACTGACGTGCAAGAAACAAATATTTTCTCGACCTACACGAAATTGAAATTGACGAAGTGCTTCAACGAATGGAGCTGATTCAATATCTCCTACTGTACCACCTAATTCAATTACACAAATATCTGGGGTATCATCACTTCCATCTGAAGGAGTGTGTGCTATTCGTTCGATTCTATCTTGAATTTCATCGGTAATATGTGGAACTACTTGAACAGTTTTACCCAAATAATCTCCCTTTCTTTCTCTTTCAATAACCGAAGAATATACTTTGCCAGTAGTCAAATTATTATCTCGATTTAATGTAATATCTAGAAATCGTTCATAATTTCCCAAATCAAGATCTACTTCGCCACCATCATCCAAAACAAAAACTTCACCATGTTCAAAGGGACTCATTGTTCCAGCATCAGAATTCAAGTAAGGATCTATCTTTATAGCAGTCACACGATATCCAAGTGATTTCATCAAAACTCCAACGCTACTCGCAGTGACTCCTTTACCGATTCCACTAAGAACGCCCCCCGAGACTACGATGTACTTCATACAATCAACGGGGTTTTCAGCCATCCGCGTTGGCCTATGAACGTTGTCAGAATATTGGACGAAAAAACCTCTAAGATTAGTATGAATCATCAAGTATCTAGTCGGATGTCCATGGCCATGGACCGACCAAGTGGACGAGTCCTAGTCACCGGGGCATTAGGTCAAATTGGAACCGAATTGGTAGAAGTATTACGACAAAAACATGGGCATGAGTCTGTGATAGCAACGGATATTCGAAAAGCAGAAGGGTGTCAAATTCTTGATGTCATGAATAAAAGAGAAGTTCATAAATTGGTAAACGAACAAGAAATTACTGAAATCTATCATTTAGCAGCATTACTATCTGCTACTGGAGAAAAAAATCCGGAATTATGTTGGGATATCAATGTAATTGGACTAGAAAATGTGATTACTGCTGCAAAAGAAACCAATGCAAGATTGTTTTCTCCCTCATCTATTGCTGTTTTTGGTCCAGATTGTCCAAATATTGCCCCCCAAATAACACCACTAAATCCCTCAACAGTTTACGGAAGAACAAAGGTAGTTGGAGAACAATTAGCAATAACTTCTGGTATTGATATGAGAGGGATTCGATATCCTGGTCTAATTTCATACAAAGCGCCCGCTGGCGGGGGAACAACAGATTATGCAGTAGAAATTTTTCATCATGCTCTAGAGAATGGACATTACCAATGTTTTGTTCGTGAAGATACAAAATTACCAATGATGTATATGGATGATGCTATTCGTGCCACAGTAGAGTTGATGGATTACCCCTTAGAGAAGTTAAGTGAATCAAGAGGAGGATACAATATCTCTGGATGTTCGTTTACAGTTGGAGAATTGGTAAGTAGTATTCAACGACACTTACCTGATTTTATTTGTACATATAATCCAGATATTAGACAAACATATGCAGATTCTTGGCCTGATGAAATTGAAGATGACATTGCAAGGAAAGAATGGGGATGGAGTCCGAGGTTCGATCTAGATATGATAGTAGATGAAATGATTACTAATTTAGCAAATTAATCATCATCTTGATTTAATTCTGATTGCCAATCAGGAGTTTGAGGGTCTTGTTTTGCCCACAATATATCACCAATCCGAAGTACAGAAATCGCTGATTCTGTAGCTCCAATAAGAGCTTGACGTGTTGTTCGAACTGGCTCTAAAATTCCTCGTTCATACATGTCATAGATGCTTCTATCTGTAACATCAAGGCCCAACCAATCATTATCATTTGATGCTTGAGCAGCTGTAATCTCTAGAATTCTATCTAACCCATCTAATCCAGCATTTTCAGACAATGCGCGAGGGATACATTCCATAGCCGCTGCATATGCCTCAATCGCTAATTGTTCACGACCTGGGACAGTGGTAGAGAATGATCTCAACCTTCGAGCAAGAGCGATTTGAATTGCACCTCCTCCCGGAAGAATTGATGAATCTTGTACAAGTCCACAAGCAACCCCGATTGCATCATCAAATGCTCTCATTGTTTCTTCCAGAATAGATTGAGTAGAACCTCTAATTATCACAGTTTGACCTGAACCTACAGAACCATGAATTCGAACATGATCGATTGACTCCCAACTCTCTTCTTTGATTGATTCAAAATCCCCTAAACAATCTGAATCTATTGCTCTAGTATCTCGAATAATACTAGCTCCGCACGCTCTTGCAATTAATTCTAAATCATCTCTTTCAACTCTTCGATAAGTTACTATTCCTGCCTTGCGAAGCATAGGAATTGCATCATCATTGACTCCATCTCGTACAATTAACAAATTAGTTCCTACATCCGCTATTGTTTGTACTCTATCTTGTAATTCCTTCTTTTGACGTTCAATAAATCGTGCCAACATTCCAGGTTCTGTTATTCGAATAGATGCATCCACAGACAGTTCTTTAGGATCCAAACCACCATCCAAAATTAATACCTTTCCTGCTGCCAATTTATCAGACGTCTGGGAGTCAAGACGAGTTTTTCGCATTATAATCCCATCAATTCTTTCTGAATCAGAAACTCGTCCACCTCGAATAGTAATTCTCTTGATATCATTAGGATCAATAGATTCACGATTTGAACGCTTGTACGCTATTTTCGCAGCTTCGACTGCTAATTGAGAAAGACTAGTTCGTGTATCTTCGCTTATTTTTCCTGCCAAACTTGTTTCTACCACTCGAATGAGGTCATCCTCATCGGATGTCCTAGAAATAGATTCAATTTCTGATAGAGCATAATCTAAAGACATTCTATATCCTTTTGTTAGTACAGATGGATGAATCCCTCTATCGATCCAATCTAACGCATTCAACAACAATTCTGCAGTCAATACAATAGCACTTGTCGTTCCGTCATGAGCTTCCGTATCTTGGGTAGTAGATGTGTCTATCAGCATCCTTGCAGTAGGGTGTTCAACCTTTGCAGCTTCCAAAACCGTAACTCCATCATTGGTTACTTGAACATCACCCACATCAGAAATCAACATTTTATCTAAGCCATGAGGGCCTAATGTAGACCTAACCGCATTAGCCAGTGCGAGGGCTGCTTTGACATTATTACGAAATGCAGTGTTTCCTTGCTCTCGCTCAGTATCCTGAAGGATTCTCTCATGCTCCCTACTAGCCATGGACAGACAAGCGACTCGGATGTTCCACTTGAACCCAATGTGCTAACTTGATTTGAGAAATTACACATTTTTACGAATATTGATATATGGTAGGTACTATCGCACATTACAACCCGAGGTTGTATAGTGGTGATTTTGTGAGCGAAGATTGGGAAGAAGGTTTGATTGATCAACTACTTTCTATGTTCAATCAACTTGGAATGGAGATGACAAGAGACCAATTAATGGGTCTAATCAATCAAATTCGAGGCCAATTCGAAGGAATGGGAATTGATATGGAGAAATTAGAGTCAGGAGATATAGCAATAGATGCTCAAGCAAACATGGATGCGTTAGCAAAGGCTATTGGTTCTATGATGAGTAACGGTGGAGAAATAGGTGATCTTCTAGGAACAATGGGATTCAAAGTTGATGTTCAACCAAAAACAGTTACCATTGAAACTCCTTCAAAAAGTAAAAATGAAACTAATGATTCAGAATCTGGAGAAGAGTTAGAGCCAGATGTTCATATTTGGAACACAACAATGCATATTACAATCGATTTAACTCATGATAATGTAGAAAATGATAATTTGGACTTGACTCTGACTGATGGAGGTACTATCTTACAAATTATCAAAGGAAATCAATTACGACCATTTCGCAAGATAGAACTTGAAAGAGTGGCGAAAGAAGTGATTTCATGGGATTTGAACAATGGAATTTTAGATATCGAATTAAGTATTAATGGAAACAATGGAAATATAAAAATTGAATGATGGAGGAATATATAATGAGTGGACCTGTAATTGGAATAGACCTAGGAACGACAAACAGTTGCGTAGCTACCTTAGAAGGTGGGCAGCCAGTAGTGATTGCAAATTCTGAAGGAGCAAGAACTACTCCTAGCGTAGTTGCCTTTACTAAAGAAAATGAAAGATTGGTGGGTGTTACTGCAAAAAGACAAGCAGTAACAAATTCTGAAAAAACCATATTATCAGTAAAAAGAGAAATGGGCACTGATTGGTCGCAAAAAATTGATGATGAAACCTATACGCCTCAGGAAATCTCTGCATTTATTCTACAGAAATTGAAAGCAGATGCTGAAGATTATCTTGGAAGAGAAGTCAAACAAGCAGTAATTACTTGCCCTGCTTATTTCAGTGACGCACAACGAAAAGCGACCAAGGATGCAGGTAGGATTGCAGGACTGGATGTTTTAAGAATCATCAATGAACCTACAGCGGCGGCTCTTGCTTATGGTGTAGACAAAGATGATGATCAAACTATACTAGTCTACGATCTGGGTGGAGGGACATTTGATGTTTCAGTCCTAGAAATTTACCAGGTTGATGGCCAACCACAAATCGAAGTTAAGGCAACATCTGGAGATAATCGTCTAGGTGGAGATGATTTTGATCATAAAATCGTTGACTATCTTGTTTCTGAATTTAAGAAGAATACGGG